>PDWJ01000892.1_pt1 | contig 95857 bp, 80 predicted proteins | sample 1430881 | NCBI WGS metagenome assembly PDWJ01 (sample SAMN01162460, study PRJNA174530) | Oral metagenome, whole genome shotgun sequencing project. | biome: Marine environment; feature: Marine mammal; material: Swab sample of the gingival sulcus; isolation source: swab sample of gingival sulcus...
AAAAAATCGTTGACAGGCAGGAAAGTTGTTTCTATACTTTTCTTAAGATAGGCATCAACGGAACAAACTTTTAGAAGATCTCTCGATCGAATCGAGGGAAAAAAAGGCCTCCTGAATCTAGCCTGTGATATACATACCGATTTGCTGGTAATGGATGACAAAAAGGCCAGAGATGAAGCAAAAGAACTGGGATTTCGAGTTGTCAAAACATCAACTATCCTTAAACGAGCAGAGAAAGCGGGAATCACTGATTCGTATCAAAGGCTTGCAAAAGAACTTGCCCGCATCATGATTTTTCTTCCGTAGTCCACGATTTTCCCTTACATTTTCCTAAAAACATTCGAATTATCCGGATGTTTTTGGGAACGACTCTTGAATTTGTAAAAAAAAACAATGTCCAAATATGATACTATCATCGTCGGGGCAGGGCCGGCAGGGTCTTCGGCAGCGTATCTTCTGGCCAAAGCAGGAATGCGGGTCTTGCTGATTGATAAGTCTGCATTTCCCAGACATAAGCTGTGCGGCGGATTGTTAAGCGGTAGAAGCGAGAAAATTTTTTATCAGGTGTTCCATCAGGCCAACTTGAAACCAGGACTCGATTATACCACCAAAGGTATGCGCCTGTATTATCAACAGCGCTTTTTGAACGATCTGCAAGATGAGCGAATTTTTCATCTGACAACGCGGGAATTATTTGATACCTATCTCGCAGAACTGGCGGCACAACAAGGCCTCACATTTTTACAGCGAGCCCCAGTTCGTGAAGTCGATGCGGCAAGCAATACGGTGATTTTGCAAAACGGCCGGAGTTATCAGGCCGACTTTATTATTGGGGCAGATGGAGTTTTGAGCCGTGTGGCACAACGTCTGAATCCCACAGCGATTAAGACGCAACGTTTTATGCTCGGATTGGAGGCTGAACTTCCTCGGAAACATCTGCAAGAGGATGTCACAACTCCGGAAATCTATTTCGGTCTGGTAAAATGGGGTTATGGCTGGGTATTTCCGAAATCTGAAACCATTACGGTCGGCCTGGGAGGTGTCTGGCGCAAAAATCCTCACATCAAGCCACAATTTCAGTCCTTTCTCAAGCAGCGTTTTCATGTAGGCTCCAATCTTCCGATTCGAGGACATTTTCTGCCATATCACCGCTACCGTCATGCTTCCGGTCAGCACTCAATTTTGTTGGTTGGCGATGCCGCAGGATTGGTGGAACCGATTACCGGCGAAGGGATCTCATTTGCCATGCAGAGCGGGCAGTTCGCCGCACAGGCGATTTTGGAAGCTGCTGGCAAAGGCTCTCCATCAACAACCTATGCGATATACCGGAAAAAGTATCGCCATTTCATCAGGATGTTTGATACGGCTCATCTGATGAGTTATTTCCTCTTCCCGCCGAAAATGGAAGCTGCATTTGCAAAAGTTATGACAAAAAGCCGAGCTCCCTTGATCAAACAAATGGATTTGCTGGCGGATGAGATTGGATATAAAGAATTTGTCCAGTTCCTCTTGACGAAATCTGGGAAATATGCTGTAAAGAAATGTTTCAGGCAAACGGGAGCGGAAAAAAAAGATTGATGATTGTATTTTACCGCAGAAAGCGCAGAGGGTCGCAGAATAAAAGCGATGAAAAAGCAGGGTTTCTCTGTGTCTCTCTGCGGTGAAAAGAACACATTATCAGATTCTAACCAGGAGGTGTCGTCATGGCGAAAACCAGCTATTCAGTCAGTCCCGCAGGAGAACGATTTCAGATTCCGCAACAAGAGGAGTATGCAGCAGAATTCGAACGACTTCGACAGCAAGCAGAGCAGGCACGAAAAGAGGGAAAAGAAGTGGTCGTGGTGATGGGGGTCGGCTTTGTGGGTGCTGTCATGGCGGCCATTGTCGCTGATACGGAAGATAAACACGGTCAGAATAGTAAATTTGTGATCGGCTGCCAGCGGCCAAGTACGCGCAGTTATTGGAAAATCCCGCTGCTCAATCGTGGCGAATCTCCGGTCAAAGCGGAAGATCCGGAAGTCGATGCGCTGATCGAACGCTGTGTGCAGGAAAAAAAGACACTGACTGCTACCTATAACAGCGATTGCCTGAAACTAGCGGATTGCGTGGTCGTGGATGTGCAATGCGATTACACAAAACATGAGCTTGGTAATATGCGTAATGGTGAAGCTGATATGGCGGCTCTCGAAGCGACAATGCGCACGATTGGCGAAAAAATCCCCGCCCGGTGTCTGGTCCTGATCGAAACCACGGTGGCTCCCGGAACCACGGAGTTTGTCGCCTGGCCAATTCTGAAAAAAGCCTTTGCCGCGCGTGACATCTCTTCCGAACCGTTGCTCGCCCACAGTTTCGAACGTGTCATGCCAGGTAAAGAATATGTTGCAAGCATCCGGGATTTTTGGCGAGTCTGCGCCGGATGTAACGCAGAGGCCCGTCAACGGGTGGAAAGATTTCTCAAGGAAGTACTGAACACGGAAGAGTATCCACTCACCGTGATGGATCGACCGATCGAATCGGAAACCACAAAAATTGTGGAGAATTCCTATCGCGCCACGATTCTGGCCTTTCAAAACGAATGGAGCCTGTTTGCCGAACGGAACGGGGTCGATCTGATCAAAGTCATCAAAGCCATCAAAATGCGTCCAACTCATAATAATATCATCTTTCCGGGTCCCGGTATCGGCGGCTATTGCCTGCCAAAAGACGGCGGCCTCGGCTATTGGGCCTATCGGCATATTCTCGGGTTTCATGATGGTGATGAGGTGTTTAAAATCACTCCCACCGCTATCGACATCAATGATACGCGCGGTTTGCATGTCGCCGAATTAACGCGCGATGCATTAAGGAACATGGGACGGTATATTGCCGGATCGGATGTGTTGATCTGTGGGGCAAGCTATCGACAGGATGTCGGTGATACCCGTTATAGCGGCAGTGAGATGGTCATTCGCAAATTGACGGAAATGGGAGCGGAAATCCGTGTCCACGATCCCTATGTCGAGCATTGGTATGAACTGGAAACTCAGGATACATACCCTGCCCCCGGGCATTCCTGGAAGCGGTTTTTCCGCAATCAGGATGGACTTGTCAATATTCGAGTCGAACAAAACCTGGAAAAAGTGCTTCAAGGCGTGGAAGCTCTTATTTTGACGGTTCCTCATGAGCCGTATCTACATGTCAGTCCTGATGATGTCGTAGAATGGGCCAAACAGCCTTTAGCGGTGATCGACTGCTTCGGAATTCTGACCGATGAACAGATCCGGCGTTACTTCGAACTTGGCTGTGAAGTAAAAGCCCTGGGACGAGGGCATATCCAGCGGATTAAAAACGAGGTGCTGGGGAAATAATGCCGACGCACATTCCCCCTCAGGTCCTCAGGGCTGTCAGGTTCTCGTGACGACGATCTGTGTCGAATGGATGCAGATCGCGTCCGATCTGGCGTTTCTACGCGGAGCGTAGGAACGAGGACGGCTTTCTCTTATAATACGAGAAGAGAACTTACCAGCCCTGCCTCAGTTCCTGACATCTTTTTACCACAGAATACACGGAATACACGGAAAGTCCAGAACGTAAAGGCCAATTTGGAGCTGTCTTCTTTCGGGCCTTTTCCGGGTGTTCTGCGCATTCTGTGGTGAATAGAAAAATGTCAGAAACTAAGCAAAGAAATCTTTTATCGCTTCGATACAGGTTGTGATGTCTTCTGCCGTGACATCCAAATGCGTGACCAGGCGAATCGGATAGCGAGGAGTCATAATAATCCCACGTTGTCCGAGATAGTGGGCCAATTGCTCTGGGGATTCTTTTTTGAGCGTCATAAAAAGCATATTCGTCTGGACGTCTTCAGGATCGAACGAGACCTCTTCAACTTGAGCCAGCCCATCGGCCAGCATTCGCGCGTGAGCGTGGTCTTCCGCAAGCCGGTCAACGTGCTCGTTAAGAGCCACAAGTCCCGCGGCAGCCAGAATTCCGGCCTGGCGCATTCCGCCGCCAACCACTTTGCGCCAGCGCCGTGCGGTTCGGATAAAATCGTGAGAGCCGCATAGCACAGAACCAACCGGTGCTCCCAGCCCTTTTGAGAGACAGATCGAAATAGAGTCGAAATGATGCGCAATGTTCTTGACGGGGACATCGAGCTTGACGGCCGCATTAAAAATTCTTGCCCCATCGAGATGAAGACCAAGCCGGTGCTGTTTAGCAAATGCTTCGGCTCGTTCAAGATACGCCAACGGAAGCACCTTGCCATTCATAGTATTCTCAAGACAGAACAGCCGTGTGCGGGCAAAATGAAAATCATCCGGCTTGATCGCCCGGGCGACGAGATTCAGGTCTAACGTGCCGTCCGGTTCGAAATCGAGAGGCTGCGGCTGGATACTTCCGAGAACTGCAGCTCCTCCTCCTTCAAATTTATAGGTATGGGCCGTTTGTCCGACAATGTATTCATCCCCGCGTCCACAATGGCTCATCAGAGCCAGAAGGTTGCTTTGGGTCCCGCTGCACACGAAAAGAGCGGCTTCTGTGCCCAGCATATCTGCGGTTAATTCTTCCAGATGGTTGACTGTAGGATCATCTCCGTACACATCATCGCCGACCTCGGCTTCCATCATGGCTTGTCGCATCGTGAGAGTCGGCTGTGTTACTGTATCACTGCGTAAATCGATTTTTTTCACATCGTTAACCACAGCATACCCAGACTACACAGAAAAACCAGGGGAAACCCCTCTGTATTTCTCGCTCGTGTGAACTTCATCAACGAACGACATCGTTTTCTTTCTGTCTGTGTGTTCTGGGTATGCTGTGGTGTCTAGAGTTCATTTCGAAGCCGTTCACTCGGATGAAGCGGTCTGTCTGTCGTGACGGTGGCAGGTTGGCGTTTTGTGCCAAGGCGTCTGATCATGATAACAATATCTTGATGCTCGCCTTTCCCCACGTTCACTGCTTTTTCAGTGGTATGATACCCCTTTTTACTGACAACAATCGTATACGATCCTGGGGATAACCCTTCGACGAGCAAAGGAGTTCGACCAGCCGGTTTTCCGTTAATTTTCACATCACATCCGGATCTAGTGGCTGTGATGTTTAACGATGCAAAACCCTGGAAACGATGTGTATATTCGGTCGGTTCTCCGGCAGTAATCACGAGTTCTTGCTGAAACGTTTGGCCGTTATACGAGAACGTCACAGAGTATGTGCCGGGTTCGAGTTCGTAATCCTGCAGAGGCGTTTGCCCGATCACGCTGCCCTGAATCAGCACATCGGCCCCAGCGGGAGAAGACCGCAATGTCAGAAACCCTTTTTCGAGGACCGGCTCCGGTGTTGCTTCAACAATGGCAGGAGCCGGTTCCGGCGTTGCTGTCGGGAGAGGCGTTGGCTCGACCTTCGATGCCACCGCCGCCGAACTCCCATTTTCAGGCAGTTCGGTCGTCATAACTCCTGGTGTGGACTGCGTGGGCTGAAGATAAAAATACCAGATCGCAAAAAGTGTGAGAATCCCCACAATAATCAACGAGCAAATGAACACAGCGAAATGATTTTTCGGTTGCCGAATCTCCTGACTGTGTGGCAGATTATACAGAATTGGCTCGTATTTATCCTGCTGTTGCATAAATCCTACCTTCTCTCCTCACGATAATTTACAAGCGGATCATGAACTCCGTATCCTGATGATCGAAATGCTGCATCGCCTTACGAATCAATCCCATGTCGACAGGAGTCTCGTATTGGATCTGAGAAAGTTCCTCAAGTGCTTTTTGCGCGTGACTATAACCGGCATCGATTTGCAACGCTTGCCGGTAATAATTCGTCGCCAACTCCCGATCCCCCCGATCTTTATACACCGAGCCAAGCGTAAAATAGACTTCTTTGAGCGCCGGATTCACCTGCAAGGCCTTTTCAAGGAGGTGCTGCGCCTGATCCAGCTTGCCTGTATTGAGCTTCGCCCATCCTAAATTGCAAAGGGCTATCGCATCCCTGGGCATCTCTTTGACAGCTCTTTCGAGTAACGGCAGGCTTTCACGATAACGCTGCTGCTTGAGATATGCAAGCCCCAGCCCATATCGCGCACCCGTATGCGTGTGCTGCCGCTGAAGAGCGGCTGTAAATTCAGTAATCGCTTTTTCACCGTCGCCAGCTTGTAAGGATGAAACGCCTTTATTATAATGAGTCATCGCCAGGAAACGCTTATGCTGCCGAAACCAGAGGATTCCACTTATTCCGCCGATAATCCCTACAATAAGAATGACACTTATCACAAAAAAGAGTGGTATCATAAATTTTCTTCCTGCACATCTTTTTCAATGGCAACCAACACCACAGTGATATTATCTTTCCCCCCACTCTGATTCGCTTTCTGAATGAGCCGCCGGCAGGCATCGTCCAAACTGGGAGAGCCGAGCACAATATCTCGAATTTTGGCATCTGAGACCAGATCGCTTAATCCATCAGAACAAATCAACACAAAATCCCCGGCTTGTATATTCGTATACTCGCCGGCATCGATCTGAATTCTCGGCACACATCCGAGCGCCTGCGACAGCACATTCGAATCTTCCTGCGCGGCTTCTTCAGGGGTAAGTTTGCCTTCCTCCACATATCTATTGACCAGGGTATGATCTTTGGTAAGCTGTTCGATCGTTCGGGCACGGGAATCGATCACGTACAAACGACTATCCCCGACATGCCCGTAATACAACACATCATTGCTAAACACTGCTGTCGTCAATGTGGTCCCCATCCCGCGATATTGCGGATGTCTGCGGGCCTGCTCTTCAATTCGCTGGTGCGCTTCCAGAAAGACATTGCGCAACCGATCGTCCGGTGGTATCGCGACATGAGGCAGCACATAATACATCCGTAAAGTATCAGTCGCAATATGGCTTGCAATCTCTCCGCCTTCCTGACCGCTGACCCCGTCAGCGACGGCATATAAATACCCCAGGTGTTCAAGAGTCTCTGTGGCAAAATTGGCGTGCGAACAATCCAGATAGCTGTCCTCATTCGTCGATTTTCGCAAGCCCGGATCGGTGTTGGCCGAACTCCGATAGATATACTGTGATGGTATTGCAGCATTATGTACCATGCTCAATACAGTCCCCCCTGTTTTTGTCTTACCTATGTTGCACAAGCTTGAATATTATGACTAATAATTTGACCAAAATTTCCCTGAGCGGTTGAAAGAGATTTCAATAAATGGAGTGCCTCGGTATTTTGATTGCGTTTATGAAAACAGGCTGCGAGATTATTGACAATTTTGAGAAAATACGTATTTTTCTCCTGTTCATCGCAGCCTTGCGGATAACGTTCCAACAAGTCCTGACATTTCAAAAATGTGCGTTGCGCACTCTCAAAGAGTTCCTGGCGATATTGTGTGACGCCCCGCATTAAACATGCCTCAATATAGATCGAAAAATGCGTGTGAAGATGCCGGCTCATAATCTCTCCTACCCCCTGATAGTCACTGAGGCATTCAAGCTGAATCTCATCGAAATGCTGTTCAAGATTGCGGAACCAGAGATGGGCGTTTTTCCAATCGGCGTGGGCATAACACTCTCTTGCCCGCTCCAGCATATAGGGTAAAAAGACATCCAGCAATGCTTCAATCGATGGGCGTTTCTGTGGATGAATAGCAAGGGTTTTAGCAAAACGATCGCAGAGAGGGCCGGACAAGTCATACTCTTCCAAAAACTCGGCAAAGCTCTGAATATTTCTTCTGGCCGTACTAATAGCCTCCTGATATTCATGTTTCAGTCGTCTGACAGTCTCCGGATCAGCATAATAATCATAAATATACTCTTTTAACTGATTCGATTGCTCGATACTGTCAAAAAAGGGCTGCCCCATGAGCAGTTCATAAAAAATCGTCCCGATGGAAAAAATATCTGCCGATTCGAAACTGCCCATTTTCTGTTTCCGCAACGCCCGAAACCGTTTCATGCGAAGACGTGTAGGCGAGACTTCCGGAGGTGAGTACATTTCTCCGCCAAAAATAATGGTGCCAGATCGCCGTTCAGCTTCGCGCATGCCCCCTAAGTCGAGCAAGATGACATCTTCGCCCTGAATTTTCACATTGTCCGGAAAGATATCTTGATGATACTTTCCACGCGAATGGATACTGTAAATGACAGAGCAGAGTTGAAAGATAATCCGTATAGCTTGATCGTCCTCGACATCGAGTTCTATACGATATTTGCTCGATCCCAGGCGTTTCCCATGCACATATTCCATCACAAGAAACCAGTACGGGTCATCTCGATCAAATTCGTATTGTTTCTCGACAAGATGCACAATGCCGGAACGATTTCGATACAACTCCAACGCCTGAACTTCCTCATTCCACAACTTTATCTGCAAATCTTTGCTCAAATGCGGTTTGATCACTTTTATACAGACTTCTCGTTGTTGACGTTCGGTATCGATCGCTCTGTATAATCGTCCGAACCCCCCTTCTTCATGCGCCATTTCGGTAATTTGAGCGTAACGATGTTGTGCTTTTATCTGAATAAATTCTCGAATATTCATACTATGTCCGAAGCAAATTACGTTGTCTATAAGACGAGATGTCGACTTAGCTCAATCCGAGAAAAGTGTGGGCGAATCGGGCAGACTTGTCAACTTCAAAGCGTTCTGAAAAACGTTTTTTCACAAAATACGCGACAGAAATGATACGCTGTTTTTGTCTTGCCAGAAATTCTTTGAAAAAATTCCCCGCCTGGAGACATGTCTTTCAAGTTTGATAGTTGTATTTTTCACCACAGAGCATATAGAGCGCACCGAGTGAAGACAACATCTTCTCACGATCCACTTCATGAAGTCCAGGCATACAATGTCAGAGAGAACGTGTCGCAATGGTCACGCACGGCCTCATCTGTGCCGCCTGTCAACAGAAAGTTTCAGACAGATGGAGACCGCCAATCCAAGCTCTGCTTCTTCCAGTGTCTACTCCTCAGCGAAACTTCTATGCTCCCTGTGTGCGCTGTGGCTAAAAAAACCCATGAACCACACACTGTCGAGAAGCCAGAGTTCTCAGGAATGAGGCTTCTCTGAAGAGTTTTATCTTGACAAGTTGCAATAATTTCTTTATAACACATTCTCTGAAGAGTTGCAAGGAATTTCATTCAACAATCACCATGAATATGGCGGGAATGCCGAATAAGGACGGAATCGCTATCTCCACCATGTTTTTGAGGAAATTCGTATATGCGTGTTCAGTGTCCGCAATGCGGGGTAGGCGGAAAGATTCCCGATGACCAGATTCCATCGAATGGCAGAAGCATTATCTGTCCAAAATGCAAAAATGCATTTTTTGTCAAAAGGGCATTCTCCCAGGGAACTCCGCGCTCAGCCGCTCCTGATGTGACATCTATCTACCACGAGGGTGTGCAGTTACTCAAACAGAAACAGCTCGATGCCGCAATTGAAAAACTAGGCGCTGTCATTCAACGAGATCCCGGGTATGCGAAAGCCTACCGCTACCTCGGCCTGGCCTACGGACAAAAAAATCTCTGGGACGAAGCCGTTGATATGCTGCAACAAGCGATCGCGCTGAAACCACAGGATGTCTTGTCGTTAAAAAATCTCGGAATCGCCTATTTACGGCAGGAACAATTCTCTGAAGCGGTCGAGGTCTTACAGCAAGCATTACAGCGAGTTCCTGATGATGCAAAGGCTAAATCCTTCTTCAAAATGGCTCTTCAAAAGCAACAAGCTCAACAGGCGGTTAACTCGGAAGCATTGTCACCTGATGCTCCCCTTCCTCCCCAAACAGGAGCAGCCGGGGAAAATGCTTCCTATGGACAACCAGTCGAAATACCCCATAATCCGGTCCAGGAATTTCTCGACAGAGGGACGGAATTTCTCGACAATGGGCAGCATAATAAAGCGATCGAAATGTTCGAAGAAGCTATCCGTTTGGCCCCAGAAAGTTCAGACGGTCATTTTGGTTTGGGGATGGTGTATGAGAAACTTCAGGAAAAGAAAAAAGCCATTGATGCCTATCAAAAAGCCGTCACTGTCAACCCTGATGACAGCCTTGCTCTGAAAAGCTTAAAATATCTCAAAAAACAAAAAAAAGGATTTAAATTCCCCTGGAAGAAATAACAATTCGGTTCTACAGATTTTTACCCCAAAGGTACAAAGAACACAAAGAGAACTGCATCGCCCACTTTACACAAAGACACGTATTACAGGCATTTCACCGCTATGCGGTAAACACGGCTTCTTCGTAACGTGAGCTGCATCATGCATCTCCTGTGTATTCTTTGTGCCTTTGGGGTTTTAAAAACTTTTTAATCGGTAGAAAAGCAAGCAAGGCGTACAATGCAAGATAGTACACGATCATCACAAAACGCGAAGGAGTAGGCAACGCAATACCGTCATTCGAAAAAAACGAACATATACCTGTCAACACCCGTGTCAGGAACACATTCACTGACAGTAAAAGGTCGAGAACCGTCAAGCCAGGCATAAACAGAGAGAGGAAATTTACCAGAAGGCTCGATGGCAGCAACAGGCTGATAACGGGAAGCGCGACAAGATTTGAGAAAAAGGAGGCAGGGTATAGACGCCCAAAATAGTAAAGTAATAAGGGTGAGACTCCAATCATCGCTCCTGTCGTCGCCATCAGGCTCATCGCCATTGTTTTGAGAAACCAGGGAACGCTCCGGACTCGCCCAAACCAGCGTTGACGATTCAAAAAACGAAAAAAAAGAAGGAGATACAACGTCGCCGCAGCAGTCAGTTGAAAGCTCACCTCAAAGAGGGAATTCGGGAATATGAACAAGAGAATCGCAACGGTACCTGATAAACTGTAAAGCGGATCGGCAATTCGGTTACAGGTCATCGAAAGATAAAAAACACTTGCCATGAGAACCGCCCTCAACACTGGAAAATGAAATCCTGTTAATCCGGCATAGGCGAACAACAGCCCACTCAACAGAATGCTGCGATATTGCACAGGGATTCTCAAAATCATCAGCCCTTTGTGGAAAGCCCAGGCCAAAATCGCAATATGCACACCGGAGATCACTAAAAAATGATACATGCCAGCGTTGCGAAAAAGATCGCGAGTCTCCTGAGAAAGTCCCTGACGACTCCCCATTGTCATGGCTTTTATGATTTGAATCGGTTGTTCGACAGCTTCATATTCGGGACCATGCCTGTGTACGAAGCTATCGAGATAGGTCAGGATGCGCGCTCGAAGCGCGTACAAAACGGATAACACCAGATGCCCTTGCTGAGGAGAACGTTTCAGAATATTCCGTTCATGGTACAACTTGCCGATTAAATAGATTCCTTGACGGCGAAGATACTCACGATAGTTGAAATTCCCCAGATTTTTGGGCAGTGAAAGATGCAAACGGGCCCGAATCGAGCTACCATACACGAGTTGTTTGATCGATTTGGGGCTCGATTGAGCTTTTGTCAAAGTAATGCGGATCTTGCCGGTTGTGTGGTAACGTGTATTCCTTTTTTCTACCGATGTTGTCTTGACATATAGATAACGCCTGGTCCCGACGAATTCAGGGGAGCGGTATAACCACCCTTCGATTGTGACCACTTCATTGTCGACCAGATACGAAATGTGGTGTAACGGAACGTGATTGGAAACAGCATAGCGGATCATGCCACTCGCAAAACCCAGGAAGACGAGCAAACATGTTGTCAGGAGAGCATAGTGAGCCCGATAACAGAGATATGCACTTCCTAAACCGACTCCATACACGAGCACCAGAATTGGAATGGAAATGAGGATAAACGTCGATGATGCCTGCGCATTCCCCCAAGAGGCCAGAAGAATACCACCGATAAAAGCCGACAACAGAGGGTGTAATGGACGAATCATCTGAAACGGTCAAAAATCTACATAGTAGTGTATCTTATGAACGGTCTTCGGGCCAATGCCTTTGACAAGCTCTAACGATTCTGGGCTTACAAAATGCCCATGCCGCTCTCGATAAGCGATGATTCGATTCGCTAAAACCGGCCCAATATCCGGCAGAAGCTGTAATTCTTCCGAGTTTGCCCGGTTGACATCGATCCGTGAATCCAGATAAAACAACAAATCCGGAGGATCGCTCGTCGTCATGGTCCGAACATCGAGCGTCTGATACGTATCAGCGTAAACAACCCACAACATCCAGATCATGAAAAGGCAAAAAGCGCATCCCGCCACCTGCTGTTGTCTGCGAGAAAATCTCATTTTTTTGCCATCAACTGCTGGAGTTCGGCCATTGTTAACACTTTGACGTCAGCATGAATATTTTTGAATTGCTGAGCAATCATAGTGACTTCATCCTTTGAGGCATCACGCAGCACCAACGCCGGTGTTTTCAGACTCTGCTGGAGTTCGGTGACAGGAGTTCCACTCAAAGATGATAACAATTCCAGTATTGGTTTCCGCTGAGAGGAATCAAACTTACGCAGAATCAGAGCATATCGTTCTCCTGTGTCAGGAGATAAGACAGATTGAGAATTCGGAGATTCTGGTTTTAGAACAGCCGATTGGCGTTGTTTGTTTTGGAGTTGAAGAAGTTGTTCCATTGAAATCAATCTGACTTGCGCCTGAACCTGATTAAATTTCTCGATTGCAATATTGGCCTGGTGTGTTGTCACATCCCGTTGGATGAGAGAAGGAACTTTGAGCAATCTTCTGGCCCGCTCCTCGGAAACCTGCCCGACTTGTTGGATCAGTCTGGCTAAGTCATCCTGCCGCTCCTGGGCATATTGGTGCAGAATAATCGCGTAGAGCTTTTCTTGAGGTTCTTCTTCGGAAAATTCAAAGTCAACATCGCTATCTGGCATTCCTTGAGCATCGCCGACTGAAGGCGTTTCTGGCAGCACCACAGTTCCTCCGACGTCTTCATCCTCAGCTTCATCTTTGCTTCGGCCAAACACCCCCAGTTTTTTCTTTTTCACTTTGTCCTTTTTCTTCTTTTTTTTCGGAGCAACTCCTTCTATTACCAGGCTCTCTCCCTCAGATGTGCCTGCCTGATCTGTGCTTCTCGTCTCCTCTTTATTCTTCTTCCCAAAGAATCCCTTTTTTTTCTTCTTCCCAGCCTCAGGCTCTTCCTTTTGTCCACCAAGTTGTAATCCTTGTCGTGGAGAGCTTCCACGTTTTTCCAGGCGCTTTTGGTATGTTCGATAGGCTTTTTTGGTTCCGCTGAGCGTGATGAGAAGCGTGACAAGCCATAGCAGCACAAGTTCAGCAATCCAGGCCATCCATGGCTGGACTGCCCGTTCATCAAAAGCGAGCTGTCTGACGCCATTATCCTCCTTCCAGAATGTCAGGCCGGGATAGAGCAAATAGTTTTGGATAGGGACAAAGAGCACCAGATCGAAAATCGTGCCAATCACGACAGGTTCCGGCGCAAAAGCCCGTTCCGGAAGAGCATGCAGGAAGTCCGTCACCTGGGTTCCAAGATGGTCGCGAGCTGTCGTGATGACATCCGGTTCAGTTTCTTCCCCGGTCACGGGTTCCGGCTCTCCTTCAGGAGAGGTCTCAGGAGTGGAAGTTTCTGTTTCGGCGCTTTCCTGTTCGACGTTTTCAAGGGGAGGCAGCAAAGTAGAAAGAAGAGGGATGCGTGCCAAAGTCTTGTGCAAGGTCTGCGCATCCGTGGGCTTCACATAATCAGAAACAAAAGGAAATTCTGCCAGCATATTCATACCATCACAAGTCAAAAACAACCCTTCTTGCCCGAGAGTCGGTGCTTCCGGGAACGAATCATGATAGTCGTTCAGGAAAAGAATTGTCCCATAGCACACAAGGGAACATATGGTTACCAGGAACAATGTCACCATATTGAAACGGGAACATCGACCGATTCGAGCTCCCCAGTTCAGACCAAGCCCTAAAATAATAGCCACAACAAGCGGCGGAACGAGAATCAGATAATAATGACTCAAATGTTTTATCAAACTATGGGCTGCCAAAATCCCGAGGCTTCCAAAGATGACACCCATGATAAGCATGACAAGACATGCTGCAATTCCGCATTTTCCAAAATTTTTAATTTTTCGTGCCATACATAAAAGCAGTAAACAGTAAACAGTAAGTAGTCAGCAGTAAATAAATTTCTGCCGATTGCCAACTGCCTACCACCTCCTGTTTTTACTGCCGTTCACCGTAATGAGAGAGTTCCATCGAGAATGTCGCCCTTCCCTGGCTGAGAGAACGTAAATCGGTAGTATATCCAAACATCGTTGATAAAGGCATATATGCCCGGATAATATCTAAACCGTCTTCCGATTCCATCTGAAAGATCTTTCCATGCCGTGAATTCAAGTCTTCAATAATATCGCCGGTATGTTTCTTCGGGGTCATAACTTCGACGTCCATAATCGGCTCCAGTAAAACCGGATCAGCCTGGCGGCAGGCTTCATTAAAGGCTTTTGTCGCTGCAACAGCAAAAGCCATATCGGAGGAGCGCTGTTCGTGAAACGCTCCATCGATAAGTGTGACTTTCACATCGACAACAGGGTATCCGGCAAGGACACCGCTTCCTATGGTTCCTTTCAATGCCTGTTCAATCACTTGGACATATTGTTTTGGAATACACGCTGCCCCAACGTCACTGACAAATTCGTAGCCTTTACCACGGGTATGAGGTTCAACGCGCAAACAGACTCTGGCGTAGTGCTCACGGCCTCCGGTCTGCCGGTCGAAGGTACTGTCAGCTTCAACCTGTTTCGTCACCGTCTCTTTCAAAGCGACTTGCGGTTTCCCAATTTTTGCGTGAACATGTTTTTCACGTAACAAACGATCAACAATAACATCGAGATGAAGTTCTCCCATACCGGAAATAATGGTCTGGCCGGTTTCTTCCGACTTCCTGACATGAAAGGTCGGATCTTCTTTCATAAGCTGCAACAGAGCTTCATCCAGATTCTTCTGGTCGGCCTGAGAGCGTGGCTCGATCGCGACAAAAATTACAGATTCCGGAGCAGGGATCGTGTCGAGAATCAAAGGGAAACCTTGATTGCAGAGCGTTCCACCAGTCACCGTCTCTTTGAGCCCAATCAATCCGACAATATCGCCGGCAAACGCCCGGTCGATCTGAGTCACTTTGTTCGAATGGAGCTGTAAAATTCGCAAGACACGCTCACGCTTCCCCTGAGACTGTTCCCCATTAAGCACACCGGGATTATACACCCAACTGCCGGATTCCAAAATCCCCGAATAGATTCTGGTATAATAAATCATCGGGCCGTCAAGATGAGTCATAATCTTAAAAACCAGCGCTGAGAGCGGATCCTTGTCAGAACAATGCACAAGCTGTTCTTTACCGGTTTTGGGGTGAACGCCGGTGATATGTCCGACTTCCGTCGGAGCGGGGAAATAGGCCAGGATAGCATCGAGCAACGGCTGAATCCCTTTATTTTTTAGGGCAGTGCCACACAACACCGGAAAGATCTTTCCGGTCATGGTGGTTACCCTGAGAGTTTCGACTAAGTGCTGCTCTTCGATAGCCTCGCCGTTCAAATAGCGATCCATGAGCGCGTCATCCCATTCGGCAGCCGCCTCGATTAAATATTCACGAGCATCTTCAGCTTCGTGATACAGATTTTCGGGGATTTCATCTTCCCTCAGGGTCTCGCCATTTTCTGCGTCCCAATATACGGCTCGCATACGAATTAAGTCGATAACTCCACAGAAATCCTGTTCATGGCCAATAGGGATTTGTAAGGGAACGGCGTTGGCATGAAGTTTCTCATGCAAACTCTGGACCGCTCGAAAAAAATCGGCGCCGATGCGATCTAATTTATTGATGAAGACAATTCGCGGCAAATGGTAGCGATCGGCTTGTCGCCAGACCTTTTCCGACTGAGGCTGGACGCCGGCCACCCCGCAGAAAACGACGACCGAACCATCCAGAACTCGCAGGGCACGTTCGACTTCTATTGTAAAATCGACATGACCCGGCGTATCGATAATGTTGATCGTATGGTTTTTCCAATGGCACGTTGTCACAGCAGATGAGATCGTAATCCCCCGTTCTTGCTCCTGAGCCATCCAATCCATAACCGCCGAGCCGTCATCGACTTCTCCGATTTTATATGATTCCCCCGTATAATAGAGAATTCGTTCTGTAACCGTCGTTTTTCCAGCATCAATATGAGCGACGATTCCTATATTCCGTATGTGATCCACGTTTCTCTGCATAACAACAATTTTCGGCTTTTACTCCGCTTCATTTTCCCATGAAAAACACGGAAAACTCATCCCTTACTCTTAGAAACTTAACAATGAACCCTGGCTTACCCATACAGCGAATTCACGAGTAAATCTAATAAAAATTCCTCCAGGGCAGCATTAAATTCATGAGGAGCTTCAACCATCACCATATGCCCGGCATGTTGAATAATACTTAATGACGAATTTTTAATATTTGTATGAAGTTGCTCAGAATAGGACACCGGCGCCAACACATCATCGGCTCCACCGACGACCAGAGTCGGCATCGGCAATTCGCTCAAGTGGGCGATCCCATCATACTTTTTAATGGCCATGACATCGCCGAGCAGCACCATCATGTCGTTGGTAACAAGACGCTCATCAATATCCTTCATTTTCTCTTTCGCTTTCTCCAGGCTGCCAAAGATCGACTCCATATCATTTTTGAGCTCCATCAATTTCTGGGTTGGAATATCGAACTTGGCGGCTGTTGCGACAAGCCCCAGCGCTTTAACACGTTCGGGGTATTTGAAGGAAAAATCCAAAGAGACGACGCCTCCCATCGAATGCCCGACTAATACAACATTCTCCAATTCCATAATATCGAAAAATTTTCGGATCAACTCCGTATAAAATTCGATCGACGATTCTCCCTTTCCCGATGAACGCCCGTGTCCTGGTAATTCTAACGAAAGAACATTATTGGTTTCAGAAAAATATTTTGTTTGATAGGCCCAATTATAGATATTGCCTCCGAGCCCATGCAGGAAAAACACATTTTCCCCTTCCCCCATAGATTTGTTAATACTCTCTATAGAGATGTAATGAATTCTATTATCGTCAATATCCACATATGGCATGGTTTAACTCATCATGATGAAATAGCTAGCAGTCATTTCGGTAACAGGCCCCCAAAAATACGACGTATCTTTTTTCTCTCTCTTTCTGAGGCATCCTCGCCATTGTATCACCTCATAAAATCTGGTATTAGACAATCATACACCAGCTATCACAGATTGTCAATTATAAAAATGAGCAGACAACATAAAGCAGAAACAAGATCTCTCAACACACTCTTTATGAATAAACTGTCATCCCAGACAAAACCTATCGACATCGCCTCCGAAGGTAAGGATGTTACTAAAGTTAAAGACTGGAGGTGTAATAAATGGCCTGTTCATGATGCAACACCGCGTTATGGGATGAAAATTCTCAAGAAAAAAAAGAGAGTACCGAGTTTTGTCTTGACATTCTTGTAAAGAACATAGGGATAATCAGAAGTCATATTGAAAATTATGATAGAGAGTATATTCATATTTTTATACTTGCAGCATCCTTAGTTTGACCCAGAAAATACAACCATCCACAGCAATCTCGAATCAGTTGTGTCAGAGCAGTTAGGTTGCCTATAACCGCAATGGATTGGAGGGATTGTCCTATAGTAAAAAACGCTTTCTGTGAGGAAGTGAAGAATATTGGCGTAGCATATGGCAGAAAAACGTCTAGGGGAGTTTCTTGTAGAGTCCGGAGTGATTACTGAGGCTCAATTAAAAAAAGCGTTGTGGCTTCAGAAAACCCAAAAAGGATTTTTAGGACAAATTTTAATCGAGCAGGGATGGATCTCTGATAAACAGCTCTGTACAGCGATTTCGGAAGCCATCCACATTAATTGTGTCAGCCTTGAAAATATCCTGATAAGTCCTGAAGTCATTAACTTGATATCAAGCTCCCTCGCCTCTAGCTGCCAGATTCTTCCGCTTTTCGTGCATAAAAACACCATTTATCTGGCGATGGAAAATCCTCGGGATGTCGGGGCAGTTCAAATCGTTGAATATAAAACGGGGCTTCAAGTGAAACCTTTGATGGCGCCTCCTTGTCAGTTACGTGAAATGATCGCCTACTACTACCCAACAGAAGACTCAATTCCCAAAATCCCCGCCCAAAAAAGGACGCCGAAAGCCGGAAGTGTTGAAGAAACAATCACCCGAGGAATCGGATTTAGCCACAGGAAACGCCTGGGAAACGTTCTGGTTGAATCGGGACTGTTGAGCCAGAAACAACTCGACGAAGCGTTACACATTCAAAAAAAGCAGAAAGGGTTTCTGGGACGCGTCGTTGTCGAGAAAGGATGGGTCACAGAAGCTCAACTTTGTGTGACACTTTCTCACATGCTTAATATCAAAAGTGTTAATCTGCATACAATTTATATCGATCCGGATGTGAAAAAATATGTACCCGATTCCCTCGCCGAGTCGTGTAATGTCTTTCCACTTTTTGTCAAACATAATACGTTATTTTTGGCAATGGAAAATCCCCTGAACTCGGGAATTCTGTTGTATCTCCGGTATACGACCGGGATGAATGTCAAGGCGTTGGTTGCTCCACCAAGTCAAATCCGAGCAACGATTCAACAATATTATCCCTCCTGAATACACGCGAGGTCAAGGGCTATGGCAAGAAAAAAACGCCTGGGAGAATTGTTAGTTGAAGCGTGTTTCATCAGCCAGGAACAATTGGAAGAAGCATTGGTGCTGCAACAACAGAAAAATCAGCTCATCGGCCAGATTCTCGTTGAAATGGGCTGGGTTTCCGAAACCGAAGTGTGTCGGGCCATGTCGGAGTTGCTGCATGTCGACTATATCGATGTCGAGAGCGCGTTAGTCAGCCAGGAAGTCGTTCAATTAGCACCGAAACCCTTCGCGGTCAAACGGAACATTCTCCCATTGTTTGTCCAGGATAGAACGCTGTACCTTGCTATGGAGAACCCACTCGATATCGATGCGATCCAACGCCTGGAGTTTGGTACGGGTATGCAAGTGAAACCCCTCATCGCCCCTCCGATCCAACTCCGGGAAACAGTCAGGAAACATTATGATGTCGATGAATACGTCGGCAGCATGCTGAACAATGTTGTCCAGAGCCCGGTCGATATCAGGCAGAAAGCTGAATCAAAAACTGTTGCTGTCAATATCGGTGAAGAATCCCGGTCTACTGAGGGCAGCCAGGTCGTCAAACTCGTCAATCTCATCATTACTGACGGCATCAGAAGGCGCGCAAGCGATATTCATATCGAACCAACGGCGAAACATGTTAATGTCCGCTACCGGGTTGACGGCTTGCTGGCAAAAGGCATTCATATTCCGAAATGGTTGCAGCTTCCGTTGATTTCGAGAATGAAAGTGATCGCCAGCCTGGACATCGCCGAACATCGGAAACCTCAGGATGGACGAATCAGGGTTTCTTTCTCTCAGCGAAAAATTGACTTGAGAGTGTCCATGCTTCCGACAAACTTTGGCGAGAAGATCGTCATCCGTATCCTTGATAAAAACGCTTCCAACCACGATCTGAATGCCCTGGGGATGTCCCCCAAAAATATTGCGCTGTATCGGGCCATGCTGAGACACCCCCAGGGCTGGATTCTCGTCACTGGTCCGACTGGAAGCGGAAAAACGACGACTCTCTACGCCTCACTGAATGCCGTGAAAGATGCGACTAAAAATATCATCACGGTCGAAGACCCGATCGAATACCAGCTTGAAGGGATCAACCAGGTTCAGATCAATACGAAAGCAGGGATGACATTTGCTAGCGGACTACGAGCGATTTTGCGTCAGGATCCGAATATTATTCTGGTCGGAGAAATCCGAGACGCTGAAACAGCGGAAATTGCTATGCAAGCCTCGGAAACCGGACATCTCGTCTTAAGTACCTTACATACCAATGACCTGATTGTGCTGGCTCAACGATTGGTGCGTAAGATTTGCCCCCATTGCAAGACAAGATATACCCCAACTCCAGAAGCACTTCAGGGCATAGGCCTGCATCACACTGAACCATCCTTATTCGAATGTTATATCGGCAGCGGATGTTCAAAGTGCGATCATACGGGGTATCATGGACAAATCGGTCTCTATGAATTATTGGTACAAAACGACACCCTGCGCGACACAATCGCGCGGCGGCCAACCAAACAAACACTCAAACGTATCGCCCGTTCCGCCGGTTTGCAAACGATGCTGGAAGACGGCCTTGAAAAAATTCGACAAGGCATCACAACGATTGAAGAAGTTGTCCGGGTATGTCCGGTCGAACAGGTTAAGCCAAATGACCATCAGAACACTCTATCCCAGATAACATGTCAGAAATGTCAGGCCGTGCTCGCTCAAGAGTGGAAATTTTGTCCATTTTGTGGAGTATCGCTGTCTGACAGCGCCCAAACTACCTCACCCAAACCGCAATCTCTTGAGAGTGAAGTCCTTGAGCAATCAGAACTTGAGCAAAAATCTATTCAGATTTTAACAGCCGATGATGAATCATCAGTTCTGGAAATGCTCGAAACATTGTTACAGCAAAAAGGCTATCAGGTGATTCAAGCTGAAAACGGCGAAGAATCCCTGCAAAAAATTCGCACTGAATTGCCGGATTTGGTGCTGCTCGATATTAATATGCCCAAAGGCGACGGATTTTCGGTGTGTAAAGAGATCCGTTCAAATGTGGATACGATGTTTATTCCGGTTATTATGCTCACCGGGCAGGACTCTGTTGAGGAAAAGAAAAAAGGCCTGGCGTGTGGGGCAGACGAATATATAACAAAACCTTTTGATGCCCAGAATCTCCTGAGCCAAATCGAAGCGATTCTTCGGCGTTCTGCTCGACAGCATATGAATGAAACATAAACGAGCCTTGTGACCACTTTTTAGACTCACACGGGCAGGATAGGGGCCCCGATGCCTTCATATAGCCCATTGCCAGTATTCTTTGACCATGAACCGACCTTCATCCTCCGGGACAGTGCTGATTATGGTGCTGATTGTAAGTGCTGTCATTTATTTGGCGATCAGCACGCTCTTCCTACTTATCATGACGGAAATCCACCTTGCCGATTTCGAACAGCGATCGACTCAAGCGTTTTACCTCGCAGAATCAGCAATAACCAAAGGAGTTGTCAGGCTCCGAGCTAATCATAAAAATCATCACGTTTTAAACGATCTGATCGCGATCGGCGGACGCCAACATGCGTTAACCACGACTTTTATTCCAAAACCGTGCGGAAACGACAACACAGCAAAAGCATGGTATGCTCTGAATCTGCAGGGGCTCGGTGTCGTAACCGGGCAGCAAACCGCCACGAGGCGTAAGGTCGGACGAGACGTTGTGCTAAAGCCCTTTGCCTTGCTTGCCAAGAGGAATATTACTCTGCAAAACCTCTGCCATATCAGTGGCCCGAATGACACAAACGGCAACCTTCACGGGAATGGGCAAGTCATCATCGGTGATCATGTAAACATCGAAGGCGATGCTTCCTCATCGACCGGAATTCTTATTTCCTCCAACGCGACGGTAACAGGCGATTCATCTCAGAAAGAGCCGTGGATCGCCTTCCCGGATTTCTCAGTACCACTGTATATTCCTAAATATGCCTATCACGGCGAAGAATATCAGGCTCAGCCTTTGTCCCTCTTATCCTTTCCCAGTGCAGATGGAACAAGTCGTTTAGACATCTATTATAAGGGATCTCCCAACGATGAAAATCCGGCAGGTATCTACATTCTCCCTCATAAAATCGCCGATAACATTGGCGGAACGATGACGGTATTTACGACATTTGATATTCAAGGAACCGTGATTGTGCAGAATTCGTTCGCATTAAGAGGCCGAGTGCGCATCAATCCGGCCGTCGACCATTTTCCTGCGTTCATCAGCTCAAATGGCTATCCGATCGAGATGACATTCATCGATCGGACAACAATAGAAGCAGCCTATTCCGACCTGGATGTTGACGATCTCGCCCTCATTCCGGATGAGAATTCAATTCAAGGGGCAATCTATTCCAGGGGGGACATCGGCCTGACGGCTTTTTCTGACAGCGCAAAAGTGGCTGGGAGCATGTTCGGGCAAAACATCGCGCTCAATGGGAACTCCACCATTGAGGTGACATACGATCCCGGCATCATGACAGACCCACCGCCAGGTTTACAACTGGTAGATTACGGGGCATGGCGTGAGATAATAGAATAACGATCTGCCAGCATCCCTGCCAGCGCTCCTGGACGTTCTCTCATGAAACACGCTCTTGAAGGTTACTTCATCGGAACTGTCGGTGGCGAGAGTCTCGGCTTGCCTTACGAAGGACTTTCGTCTAGCCGAGTTCGTCGGCTCTTTTTACAACAAGACAGGCAGCAGCTTTTCTTACATTACGGACAGGAGGATACTGCCGCCACATTAAAAATCCCGTTTTGCGCTCATGCCGAAACTGTGATCGAGCATCATGACCGGCACGGTTTCACCAGCTTTGACGAACATGCGGTCTTCATCGATGATGGCCAGACCAGTGGCGATCGACATGGAGCGCAGAATACCGGACCCCTGAGGCCCAGTCGCTGATACGACGTATTGTCCGTCTTCCTGACTCAGTACGACCCGCACAAAGTGCTTCCGCTCGTCGCTTTTGCGAAAATTTTCTTGAAGCCTTGCCGAAACAACCGCTCGATACAGCGAGCGATGCCCCATCATCTTCAACAGAGCCGGACGCACAAACATTTCGAACGACACCATAACTGAGACCGGATTTCCTGGCAGACCAAAGGTTGGTTTTCCTGAAATAGCGCCAAATGCGAGTGGCTTACCGGGTTTCATGCAGACTTTCCAAAACTGCATATGAGAGTCGTTTTGTTGTAAGATCTCTTTCACCAAATCGTAATCCCCGACCGAGACACCTCCCGAAGAAATGATCACATCAGCTCGAGTCCCTCTGGCAAAGGCGTCCTCCAGCGATTCCCTGGTATCTCTGGCAATACCGAGCTGAATCGGAATGGCTCCGCTTTCCAGCACAAGAGCCGTCAGGGAATAGCTATTGGCATTGACGATCTTTCCCGGTTCAAGCGGTTCGTCAATTTCCACCAATTCATCGCCGGTTGATAAAATCGCCACCTGCGGCCGCTGATAGACTTGAACGGTCGAGCGCCCTACAGAAGCCAGAAGGCCTGCATCTGCCGGACGCAAGACATGTCCGGCCTGTAGGATCGTCTGCCCTCTTTGAATATCTTCGCCCGCCAATCGCAAATCATACTGTGGCGGCACAGCGCTGAAAATCAACACCCGGCTATTCGTGCCCGACTGTGTATCCTCAACACGCACAATCGCGTCTGCACCTTCGGGAACCGGCGCGCCGGTCATAATACGAATAGCCTGCCCCTGCCCGACAGGCTGCTTGCTGACATATCCTGCCGGCAAATCTTCAATCACATCTAAGCTGACAGGGCTCTCCCGCGATGCGCCTCTCACATCCTCCGAACGAACGGCATACCCATCCATTGCAGAATTATCGTGGGGCGGAACATGATAGGGAGAGAGCACCTCCTCCGCCAGAACACGGCCCAATCCTGAAAAAAGGGATACCCGTTCCGTCCCGAGAGGTGAAAACTGTTGTAAGACAATATCGCGAGCGTCTTTCACTGGAATCATAAACTCTTATCCTCCAATTCCTACCATTGCCCGATCGGAGTCGAGACGAGTATACGTATAGTCAAGAAAATCTTGATGAGAGAGGGACTTTTTATTCGCAGCTTCCCGAAACAGCTCGATGAGTTCCAGATCGCTTACTCCACGGCGTAACGGGCATTTAACATCAATTTCAAAATGGCCATGCAGGCAGGGGCGTATATGCCCATCCGATGTCAATCGCAAGCGATTGCACCGATCGCAGAATCCTTCCGACACCGCAGAAATAAATCCGATCTGGCCGTTTTTCCCGTCAATTCGATAGGTCTTTGCCGATGCTGAGTAATGATCATTCTGCGGAAGCAATGGATACCGTTCTTCAATTCTGGCCTGCAATTCCTGTGACGCCAGAAAGCCTTCGGGCTGCCAGCCATTACCGGAAAATGGCATATATTCAATGAAACGTACGATTAGATTGTAGCGATCGGCAAAGTCGATAAAGTCGAACAGTTCATCATCATTAAAGCCGCGCACCGATACCACGTTGATTTTAATCACGGGGAATCCAGCTTCTTTTGCACTATAAATGCCTTTCAAGACGGCATCAAGCTGATCGGAACGAGTCATTTCAGCGAACTTTTCTGCATTCAGTGTGTCAAGGCTGATATTCAGATAACTCAATCCCGCCTCCCGCAATTCGGCAGCATAGTTGGGAAGCAAAATCCCATTCGTCGTCAGCGTCAAGGTCTGAAGCCCCGGTAGAAATCCTATTCGCCGGATGAAATCAACCACACCTTTTCTGACAAGCGGTTCACCGCCTGTCAGACGAATTTTTGTTATTCCAAGCTGCAAGGCGACCTGGATGAGCCGTTCGACTTCTTCATATCGCAGGATAGCATCATGTTGTAAAAAAGTCACGCCCTCTTCAGGCATGCAGTAACGGCAGCGCAAATTACAGCGATCGGTGATCGAAATGCGTAGACTTGTAATCGTTCTCCCAAAAGAATCTTGTAATCTCATCATTTGAAACCCTGACAGGTTGTGAAAACCTGTCAGGGTTACGAAACTCTCATACACTGCTGCGCCGGACCTTGATCAGTTCAGCGGCAATGCTAATCGCAATTTCTTCAGGAGTATCGGCCTCAATCTCTAGCCCGATGGGGGCATGAATCTGCTCCAGGCACTCCTGCGAGAAACCTTGCTGTCGAAGATCGTTAAGCAGCAGCTTGACTTTTCGGCGGCTTCCGATCATACCGATATATTTGACCGGATACCGCAAAGCCTGTTCCAGGACAATACGATCGGCTTGATGCCCCCTGGTAATGATAATAATATACGCTGAATGCACCGACACGTCAAGTGTGCCCAAAGCAGTGTCAAAATCTTGACAAACCCTCTGTTGGGCATCAGGAAATCGCTCAGACGTTACAAACTCCTGCCGATCATCAATCACGACATATTCGAAGCCAATAAAACGTAAAATCTTCGAGAGTGCGAGCGAAACATGTCCACCGCCGAAAATATAGGCTGTCGGAGACGGAGAAATCGAATCAAAAAATACGCGAATTCTTTGATTCGTCGGCAAAGATGCTTGAGCTCCAGCGGAGTCAAGCTCAACCGTTTCGAGGATATCTCTGTCGAGCCTGGAACGAGCCATTTCAATAATTTGGGCATCGACTGCATCATCCCCGAATGTTCCGGTCACAATTCCATTTTCATCGAGCAACAACTTGTGAATTTTTTCCGAATATCTTTCCGTTTCCCCAGTCTCTAACGATCGACCCTCATCAGGCAATAACGTTGCAATAACCGCCCTTTTCGAGGCCAGATACACCTGTTCGAGTTTTCGAAAAACAGCCATATCCATGCCTGAGAAAATCGGTTCGATCAAAATTTCAACCGTGCCGCCACATGTTAATCCGTCAGCATCGATCTGAACCGATGTCAATTCAAAACCGACCACTTGTGAAGGCTGCCGGTGTTCAAGAATCTGTCGAGCTTTTTGTATCACATCGGCTTCAAGTATGCCTCCACCAAGGGTTCCCTGGATGGAGCCATTTTGAAACACAAGCATTTTCGCTCGTGTACTCATCGGGAGCGAGCCCTTTCGCGAAATCACGGTTGTTAATACGACCTGCTGCTCTTGCCGGATCGCCTCCCTCTTCATTCTTGACAATAAAATTATGAAAGGATTTAGTTTTTTGGTGACAGGTACACGGCTCAAAGGACGAGATTAACTCATATTGCACTCTGCTCTGAGACGTTTGACTTCGTGATGATATTTCTCCTGACACACATGTAACAGCTGAAGCATTTTGCGTTTCTTCGGCGTATTGATAATATCATCAATTGTAATACTTGCGATAATTTCAAGGATAAATTTCTGGATTTCACCCCACATGGGAGCGACAGGGCAATCTGTCATATTTCCGCACACACAAGGCGATCCAGACAGACAATTCACGAGAGAAATTTTCCCTTCAACCACCTCAACCACCTGTTGAAGGCTGATATCTTGCGGGAAACTCGCCAGCGTGAAACCACCACCCGATCCTCGTCGCGACACAAGAATACCTCCCCGACAAAGATCTTGAAGAATCTTACTCAGATAGGGTTTGGGAATCTGACTGCTTTCTACAATCTCATCGATCGAAATATACCCATGATTGGCTTTTTGCGCAATATAGCAGACAGCTAAGATGCCATAATTTCCCCGAGTCGTTAATTGAAGCACCGATTCCCCCCCTCCTCCCAAATCGCAATAAGTATTCAGGATAACCTTTTCATAGATAAAGCATGTATGCGATGATATACAATATACCCAAGAAATAGTGCCGGCATGTTTGAAGTCAAGCTGTCAAAAAGATTTCTCAACGACTTTTTACCTTCTGCTCACCGCAGACAAACAAAAAAAGAGCGTTCGTTTGCACGAACGCTCCCTAAAAACACCAGAAAAATTTTCCGGTAAAACTCACGCTTCTTCCGGCTTTGCGATTTCAGCCATCAATGGCGCTTCACGGAGTTCTCTGAGAGGTGGCTCTTCCAACGTATCATGGGCCCCCATTTCACAGCCACCGCTAAACACAGCGCCTTCATGAATAACCAGCTGATTTCCGCTCAGTTTAATGTTACCATGAACTTGTGCTTTGGAATGAATCTCAACGGATTCAATCGCGGAGATATTTCCACTGACACGCCCACTGATGATAACCTTTCCGACATGAATCTCGGCGTCAACCGCAGCATTCTCTCCGATCACTAAAGAGTCCTTCGAATTAATATTGCCTTCAAAGCGTCCATCAATACGCACGGTTCCTTCAAATGTCAAATCCCCTTTAAAATTCGTGCCGCTTGACAAAAATGCCGTCAATTCCCTTTCGTCAATATTTCCAGGTCTCGCCATAGTCTCTCTTCCTCCTCCCGTGGTATAATTATATTTTTATGGTCTTTGGGTCTACATTCCCACACCTCTTCCCTTTTCAAAAACTGTATGGAAAAGTTTTGAGAGAAAGTCAAGATTTATTTTAGAGAACCGCGGTTCTCTCATTACCTCCAAGGCGTCGAGGCGTATTTTTACCACAAAGGCACAACGAACACAAAGCCTTGAGAGTTTACAAAGGATTACACCCGGCGAAGTATCAGAAGATAACGGGGATGCTCCAGAAATGACAGTGGAATATCTATCAGAGAGACCATATGGAGCCCGGCTCGTTCAAAGAGCTTCTGCTGTTCTTCGCTTTCCTGTCTGCCCTGTTTACCGCGTTGGAGAACAATGTGTCCGTCTGGCGCCAGGAATGGACAGGCCAAGTCGATTAACAGCGGAACTGTACCGACCGCCCGTGAGACGATCACATCAAAACGATTACTTGTAAGCCTATCCGGCAGCGATTGCGACGTTTTTGAATCGGCAGATGATGGAAGTCGCACTGCCAGACACTCAGTACGTTCCAGCCCAAGGGATCGACAAAGATGGCGCAAGAACATGATCTTCTTTTCAACAGCGTCAAGAAGGGTCACATGTAAATCAGGATGATAGAGTTTGAGTGGAATGCCAGGAAAACCCGCACCAGTACCGATATCGAGTATGCGGCTTTGAGGAGGGATGACAGGGGCGAGCACACAGCTCAAAGAATCGAGAAAATGATGCTGAATGATAAAACAATCGTCGTCGCTGCCGCTGAGATTGATGTGACGGTTCCACTTTTGTAATTCCCGCAGATAAAAAAAAAGTGTTTGAGTTGGTCGGTACTGAGTGTGAGATCCAATTCCCGCAATCCTTCGAGAAAATATGCGGTAAATTCTTGTTCTGAGAATAACGTGTTCATAAATTTGTTTTCTATTTTTTATTTTCCGATACAGAACGTCGAAAAAATCCGGTCAAGAATATCTTCTGTCGTGGTTTCGCCGGTAATTTCTCCTAAATGCTGTAAAGCATCCCGCAGATCCAAGGCGATAAATTCCTGCGACATGCCTGCCGATGTTGAGTTCTCTGCGTGCGTCAGGCTCTTTTGCGTCTGCGTCAGAGCCTGCTTATGGCGTACGTTCGTCACTGCCACACTTTCGAGCGGCATATCGAGCACCTCATCGACAATCTCCTGCTTTAATTCATCGAGACCAAGCTGCTCGCTGATTGAAATCTGAAACACCGGAACCGTTTCGGAGAAGTGAGACAATACATCATGAACCGAAACCTGAGCAGGCAAATCGATCTTATTCAGTACGAGAATTTTCGCCTTTTTCCGAATCATATCGAGAAACGCATCGTCCTCTTCCGTCCACGGCACCGAAGTGTCGAACAGGCACAGAATCATATCAGCCTGTTCGATCAGACGGCGGCTGCGCTCAACACCGAGCCGTTCCACATGGTCATCAGTCTTACGGATTCCGGCCGTATCGATCAAACGGATCGGAACACCGTGGAGGTTGATGTAGTCCTCAATCGTATCGCGCGTCGTTCCGGGAACCGGCGTCACGATGGCCCGTTCTTCTTCCAGAAACACGTTCAAAAGGCTCGATTTCCCCACATTCGGTTTTCCGACAATGGCGATGCTCAAACCATCTCGCACGATTTTCCCTTCTTGAGCACCGGCCAGAAGCTCCGTAATGGCTGCCAGCGCAGATTGCAGCTCAGAGGAAATCCGATCGTGGGAGATCAACTCGATATCTTCATCAGAGAAATCAATCGAGGCTTCAACCAACGCTAATAATTGTTGAAGCGTTTGGCGGAGCAATTCGACCCGGGTCGATAACTTACCATGTAATTGTTGCACAGCAAGCTGTAAACCCGCATCTGTTTTGGCCTGAATAATATCGATCACGGATTCGGCTTGTGCCAGGTCGAGCCGTCCGTTAAGAAACGCGCGTTTCGTGAATTCGCCCGCTGTTGCGAGTCGGGCTCCGCACCGCAAAACAGCTTCGAGCACATGACGTACAGACAATCTGCCGCCATGACAGTTCACTTCAATGACATCTTCACGAGTATAGGAATGAGGGGCCCGCATGACCGATACCAGGCATTCATCAAGGACTGAATGTGAGTCGGGATCGAGTAGGAGCCCATGATGCAGCGAATACCCTGGAACTGAACGAAGATCCTGGCGGCGGGAACCGACAAATAGGGTTTGGGCGATATTCAGGGCGTCCTTACCGCTGATTCTGACGATACCGATGCCCCCCTCGCCGGGCGGTGTGGAAATCGCAGCAATCGTATCTTCATCTTGAGCGAGATACATGGTAAAAAATGAAGGTCGAAGCTTGCGCTTCGACCTGTCAAGCTGAAAGATTCGGCCTACATGTCTTTCCGGCCGTAGTTGGAATTCCGGTTGGAACTCCGGCTGGAGTTACGATTGGAGTTACGGCTGGAGGAAATAATAATACGCCGCATGAACCCAGTTCCCCGGCTTAACGTTCTGATCGCCGGATCATCCTGAAGTGTCAAATGAATAATACGCCGGTCATGGGGATTCATTGGGGCAACAGTGACGGATTTCCCAGTCATTTTCACGCGACGCGACAATCGCAAAGCGAGCTTTTCAAGACGCTGTTTCCGGTTCACCCTGTAATCTGATGTATCGAGTACAACTTGCACTTTCTCTTCTAAATTTTTATTGGCAATGCGATTCACCAGATACTGCACGGCATCCAGGGTTGTTCCACGTCGTCCGATCAGAAAATTCTCATTGTCACAATGAATGTTCAACAAAATGTGTTCATCGCGACGTCTGACTTCAACGGTGTATTCGATCTGCAGATTCTTCAAGATCACATCGAGCGCTTTTTTAGCTTCATCGATAATATGCTGCAGTTGAGCTTCATCAATCGGTTTTGCCTCGACCGGTTTTTCCGGTTTTTTCTGAGCTGGGCGCAATTTCCGTTCAGACGGTTTCTTTTCTTCTACTGGCTTAGACGGCGTTTTCTCTTTAGCCGGTTCTGTCTGTAACTCTTGCTTAATGCTGTTGTAACTCTCTTCCTGATTGACAACACTCACTCGCACTTTGGCAGGACGTCCCATAAGTCCGAAGAGTCCCCGGCTGCCTTCTTCAAGAATTTCGACAGCAATTTGGTCACGGCTGACGTGTAGTTCAGCCAGTGCTTTTGCGATGGCATCATCAATAGTTTTACCTTGTTGTTCCAATACTTTCATAGTGTCGCTCTCCTCCTTCGTGACAAGCGGATGGGTTGTGTGTAGAGGTTATTTTCCTTTTTTCCGTCGTTTGCGTGATGTTGAGGGAGTCTCCTCTGCGTCTTTTTTTGCTGATTTTTCGGGCGTCTCTCCTCGCCGGTTGATCAGATATTGCTGCCCGATTGTGAGAATATTGTTCATGAGCCAGTATAACACGAGACCTGCCGGAAAATTCCAGAACATAGCCGTAAAAAGAATCGGCATGAATTTAAACATCTGGGCTTGCTTGTTATCCGCCGCTGTCGGCGTCATGGATTGCTGGAGAAACATGCTGACCCCCATCAAGAGTACCAGGGGTTTAAAAACAAGCGTTTCTGAGGCAGAGAGGTCAGTAATCCACAGAAATCCCGCCCCGCGCAGTTCGATCGATTGCGATAAGGTTTGATAGAGGGCAAAAAAGACAGGGATTTGGAGCACCATCGGAAAACATCCCCCCATCGGATTGACCCCTTTTTCCTTATATAACTTCATCATTTCCTGGTTTAATGCCTGTTTGTTATCTTTATATTTCGCCTGTAAAGCTTTCATCTGTGGCTGAATGTCTTGCATTTTCTTCATCGAACTGAAACTTTTGTAGGTCAGCGGAAAAAAGAGAATTTTAATCAAGATTGTCAGACAAATGATCACCACCCCATAGTTGTGGACATAAAGGTACAGGAAATCCATGAATCTGGCCAATGGTTCCGCAATGAATCCAAAAAAGCCATAATCGATCAATTTTTCAAACCCTTCATGTGCCAGTTCAAGTTCTGTGCGTTTTTTCGGCCCGGCATAGAGGGCTATCTGACTTTTTCCCTCCGAGAGAGGCTGGCTGACACCAATCAGAATCGTCCGGATCGGATCGACCTTTTTTTCATCGCCCTGTGGTTGCAGCGAAATCGAATTAACCGACAGCGTACTGTTCGCATTTTTCGGAAAGAACGCTGCCGTAAAATATTTACGGTTGATGGCTCCCCATTCGATATTCGAATAGGTCCGTAATCCATCGATCTTTTTCGCCGCCTCTCTCACCGGTTTCGCGTCGCCTGCGGTTTTCGCCACTATACCCGCTTCGAAACGCATGGCATCCTCTAACTCGGAGCCTAAGCCCGGGCCCCAGACAACCGAAAGCACCTTGCCAATCTGTGCCGGATCGCTAAATGTGACTGTCATCTCTACTGTATAGGAGTCAGGGTGAAAAAGAAACTGCTTCGTCACTCTTCCAGCTTGCTGTGTCTCATGCGTCAACGTGACAGTTTCTGCTTCAGCGCCATCCTCCAGACGAATAGAAGTCCGTGAAATCTCATACAACCCCGTATTCAATTCGTTATCAAGCACTGTATCGCCCGTAAAGATTTCTAACGGAAATTGTCCGCGCAACATCGCATCGTCGGAAACAAATTCTACCGGTTCGCCGTTAAGATTCTTATGAGCCAGAGTTTTCCACGATTTGAGACGCGCTCCTTGAGTTGTCAAAACTGCCTGAATAAGAGGGGTCTCAATCACAACATCCTGAGCCCTTTCGTCGAGTTCTCGTGTTGCAGCCTCAACAGTTGGCAACACCCCGTCAACAGGTACCGTTCCTTCTCCCTGAGTTCTCGGCAATCGAGTTTCTCCATGTTCTTGCTCTTGTTGTACCGCATGTTCTTCCTGTTTTGCTTGTTCTTCAAGGAGTTTCTGTTGTTGAGGGGCAACAAAAATCTGCTGCCAGGCCAGTAAGACCAAAAGTGAAAGTACGATCGCGATTATCGCGTTTTTTTCCATAAGATTAAAACGTCTCCTTTGATATGTGATGCCTGAGAAAATTGTCGCATATCAACGTTCCGTGGCAATGCGAAATCCATTCACGCCAAATCGTTCGAACGTCCTCCCCTCTCTTTACACACGCTCAGGAGAAACGGTAAACTCTCTATTGTGTGCAGCCACATTCTCTTAATCAAACCGACAGAGCGTGAATTTTCGCATACATTCCGCAAACACGTGCCTATTTTACAGGATCGTAGCCTCCTTTGGAGAGAGGATGACAGCGCATAATTCGCCAGAGAGTCATCCAACTCCCTTTGAAGGCCCCATATTTTCGGATTGCCTGAATTCCATACTCAGAACATGTGGGATAAAAACGACATGTCGGTGGAAAAAAAGGGGATATGTACCTACGATACAATGTTATGCATACAATAAGGATATGCTGCATGATGACCAAACAAACACATGCCGTGGGTGATGACGGTCGTGACGACATGGTGTATTTATCGAAATATGCGACATAATTCCTCAAGAACGTCGTTATAGCATTTCGAAGCCATATTCCGTCTTACAACGACCACAGTATCTGATCCCTGAGGAAAAATATCTTTTCGGGTCCGAAAGATTTCTCGAACAATCCGTTTACAACGGTTTCGTGTGACAGCATTTCCAACTTTTCTACTTGCAACAATTCCTAAACGACAGCAGCGCTGTGTGGGACTGACAGCGCTATAAACAATACAAGAAGAAGAAGAACTCTTCTTCCCGTTCTGAAAGACTCGTTGAAAATCATTTTTTCGGCGGATACGCTCATGTTTGCCAAACAAAGCATTCATCATTTAACGCTCGTCGGACCGGCAAAATACATGATCGCGGCAGCTTTTTCAGCTCCCCACATCATTCTCCAAACGTCCTTACACAGTCAAGCGTTTACGCCCTTTTGCACGGCGTCTTTTCAGAATTAAACGTCCAGCTTTCGTACTCATTCTCGCTCTAAAACCGTGGACACGTTTTCTGACTTTATTTTTCGGTTGGTATGTTCTTTTGCTCACGCTTTTTCTCCTTCATTCCAACAATATAACACCATATTTACGCAACATTTCAGGGATCGTGATAAGCAGACAGAATCCCCTAAGTCCTAAAAAATCAATTAGATACATGCATATCATTTTAAGACATGGGCAGTATAGAAAGCCTGAGAATTTCTGTCAAGAAGTAAATGACTCCTGCTAATCCGAAGAATCCGACAAAGAAAAAATTACCATTTCTCTTCCTATCGCCTTGCAGGAAAACTTGAGATTCACAATGAAAAAAAGTTGACAAACCCTGATCTTTTATGTATTCTCTGTGACATGTGTTGAATTCAGCATACCAGGTTGTTACAAAATTTTATCGTTTTCCTGTTTCTTTTAGTATTAAGGACTTGTCATGAACGGGCGCTCACCCGGCATGATGAAATTTTGTTGATCATTGACAATTGTCAATTGTCAATGATCAATTTCATGAGGAGAAAAAACATGCGAATTGTTATCGGTATTGTTGCCATCCTTGTTCTGGTTGGAGCAGTTGTTGGTGGCGTGTACTATTGGAAAAAACTTCAGGAACCTGAACCAGTTGCAACAGGTGAGGTGGGACCGGAAAATGTCCTTGGGGGCGATGTACTCGATGTCCCTGAAACTGAAGGAGGCGACGATGTCGTTCCGGAAATTGACGCTCCCGATACAGAGGAAACCGGTGAAGTGGAAGTCTCGGTAGGAGGAGATGTTGTTGAAAACAGTGAGGACACAGACGTTATTCCGGATGTCGTTGTTGCTGAAGCAGAAGGTTCCAGAGCAGTTAGCCAGCCAGTCTCGGGCACTCCGCGAGAAACACGACCGGCAGAGACTGAGTCTGGAGGAGTCAGGCCGGAAAAGGTTTCTGAAGAAGCATCTGAGGGGACCTCAGACGTCACAGCGATTGAGGTCGAACCGGTCGAACCGACACCAACACCGACTCCAGAACCTCAGGAACCAACCCCCACTCCAGAACCAATCCCTACGACTCCCGTAGCGACCCCGGCCCCTTCGACCCCTTCGACCCCTTCGACCCCTTCAACCCCTTCAACCCCTTCGGCCCCTGCTGGAAATTACAGTGTGTATACAACGGCGCCCGTGATGAAATCCACACTGCCGCAAGTCCGTTCAGCAATGAAAAAGATCGGAGTACGTCTGAAAGAAGAAAAGGCCGGGCAGCAGCGTTTACAAGCCTATCGTGTGGCGATCGGATATTTTCGGACCAAACAAGAAGCGACCAATTGGGCGAACACAAATTTGAAACCCAAAAAGATTTCTTCATACGTGTATCCGGCTCAAGGCATGTATTCCATTCAAATCGGAGTGTTCAGAGAGCGGGAAAATGTCGATCGGCAAATCCGGAAACTGTACCAGCAGTTCCCAGGATGGCGTCTTCCGGTCCGGACAGAGATGACGACGATCGGCCAGGCCACATACCATCTTTCGATTCGTAAAACTACAGAGGCTTTGGCAAAGCAGGTCCAAAGCGCATTGGCTCGCATAGGGATTCAGACAGAATTAACAGGGCTATAAAGTCTGATGTCGATTCCACAATGCGTATGACACAGCCGGGTTATTGTCGTCTATAACCCGGCTTTTTCCATCTGAACATTTGTTCCACCCTTCCTTTGTCATAATTTTTTGTCTTCCTTTCTCGTATTTTTCATATAATTTCATCCCCTCTCTCAATCCCTGTCTCGGTCCAACTCTTCGCGTCAAAAAGGACAAAACGTTCGAATCTATTTTACGAATAACATCCCTTCCTGCTCAATATCATCCTTCCAAACCTGGTTCATGGGATAGAATTACCGTTGAATCAGATTACGCGCTACTTTGTTCACTCATCAAATAACAGAAATCGTCCTCCAAAGTAAAAAATTTTGGAAAAATGTCATTTTTTACTTGACATAATATCAGAATATTCTAATATTATTTTTAGTTCATTCATCATGCAGCAAATTTAAAAACTTCAGATGATAGAAAAATATTATAGAAGCTTTTCGTCATGCGACGAAAATTGTAGAAAGGAGAAAGTCCATGTTTAAAAGAGCGCTTATAGAATTTTCCGTCGAGCATTACAAGCTCGTAACGGTTATCACGATTGTGCTAGCCGTACTGGGGCTCTCACAATTTCCTAAAATGCAAATCGATACCGACCCGGAAAACATGCTGCCGGAAGATGAATTTGTCCGGGTGTTCGATCGAGACGTGAAGCAAGAGTTCTTGATGCACGACATGATCGTACTGGGAATCGTAAATGAAACTCATCCCGAAGGCGTCTTCAATGTCGAGACCCTGACGAAAATTCACAACATCACCGAAGGCATCAAGGATATTGAGGGAGTTGTCGGTTACGATGTGATGGCCCTGTCAACGGTCGATGATATTCAACAGGGGGAGTCGGAGGGGGCGATCAGGTTTCAATGGATGATGCAGAATCCTCCTGTAACCGAAGAAGAAGCTCAATATATCGGAGAGCGAGTGAAGGCCAACCCTATGCTGGATGGTACATTGATTTCGGAAAATGGGAAAGCCGTTGGCATTTACGTGCCGATTACTACGAAAACCGTGAGCTATCAGGTGTCACAAAAAATCGGGGAATTGATTAAGCAAGAAAAGACTGGCGATGAACACTACTACGTCACTGGCTTGCCGGTAGCCCAAGATACCTTCGGGTACGAAATGTTCAGCCAGATGATGTGGTCGGCGCCGGTTGCCGGTCTGATTATCTTTTTGCTGATGTGGCTGTTCTTTAAAAATATCAAACTGATTATCGCGCCGATGATCGTGGCAGTCGTGAGCATCATTTACTCAATGGGATTACTCATCGCCTTCGGGTATACCGTTCATATTATGAGTTCGATGATCGCGATCTTTCTAACGCCGATTGCAGTGGTCAACTCGGTGCATATCATCAGCACCTTTTTCGATGAATACCAGGAATATAAAGATCGCAAGAAAACGATTCTGGCTGTCATGGATCGGTTGTTCTACGCGATGCTCTACACCTCGCTGACCACCTTTGCCGGATTTGTGTCGCTTGCAGTCGCGCCTATTCCGCCGACCCAGGTCTTCGGAATTTTCGTCGGCATCGGGATCGCGGCGGCCTGGCTCTTAACCATGACATTTATTCCGGCCTCGGTCATGTTCATCAGCGAAGACACCCTGGAGAACTTCGGGGCGAAGGTTCAAAGAGCTACCGACGGTCATGAAATCAAAGAAGCCGGGATGTTAGCCAATATCCTGGACAATCTCGGACGGTTCACGCATCAACGCGCCGGATTGATCCTCGTGCTCACCCTGATTGTCGCGATCATTTCTGCTGTCGGAATTTTTAGAATCAATATCAACGATAATCCGGTCAAATGGTTCGATGAAAATCACGATATCCGAGTGGCCGATCGCGTGTTGAATGAACATTTCGGCGGAACCTATATGGCCCACCTGGTGTTCGAAGCCGACCGGAAGAATCAGGAATTTTTTGACAGCTACTATCAGGGGCTTTCCGGGAGATTGGAGCTGTTCATCGAGGACTTTGGCGAATATCAACCAGAGCTGGCAGATGAACTGCAAACGCAGGTTGCAAAACTCTACAAGGCCGGACAAGGGGATCTCTTCCATGAAAAGATGACGGCCTTCATTCAGGACTGGGAAGAACAGTATGCCGATGACGAGGCTGCCAGTGAATTTGTCGAAGAACTCGTCTACTTTTGGGACGACGAACAATTGTATACCGAAACGTTCAAACAGCCGGCTGTCCTTTCGTATATCGCCGATCTGGAAGATTTTATGACCACAGCAGGCGCCGGAAAGTCTAGTTCCGTCGCCACGATCGTCAAAAAAGTCTATCAGGAACTGCGGGGCGGCACTCCTGAATATTTCGCCATCCCGGAGACTCCGAATGCGGTCGGAGAATCTCTGATTCAGTATCAGAACAGTCATCGTCCCAACGATCTCTGGCACTTCGTGAACACGGATTACAGCAAAATTAATATTTGGGTGCAGCTCAAATCCGGGGACAATCAGGATATGGTACATCTGGAACAGCAGGTTGATGAATACATTCGTCAAAATCCCCCGCCGGTTCCCATGAATCATAGTTGGGCCGGATTGACCTACATCAATGTCGTCTGGCAAAATAAAATGGTGCGAGGGATGTTAGACGCCTTATCCAGTTCGTATGTCGTGGTGCTGATTATGATGGTCATTCTGTTCCGGTCGGTGCTGTGGGGTATCCTCTCGATGATTCCTCTGACCGTGACCATCGGCTTTATCTACGGCTTCATCGGCTTCATCGGCAAGGATTACGATATGCCAGTGGCGATTTTATCATCGCTGACACTGGGCCTGTCGGTGGATTTCGCCATCCACTTTCTGGAACGCTCCAGAGAGTTGTACAAAGAAGAACAATCGTGGCAGCGGGTCGCCAGCAGAATGTTTCATGAACCGGCTCGCGCGATTGCCAGAAATATCATCGTGATTGCCCTGGGATTCTTACCCTTGCTGCTGTCGCAACTGGTACCGTATCAAACAGTCGGCTTCTTTCTTTCAGCCATCATGCTGGTATCGGGAGTCGGGACGCTATTTATTCTGCCCGCCGCGATCAAATTCTTGCAGAAGTGGTTGTTTAAAAAATATCAGCAGCCTGAGAACACAGGGAGTGCGACAGGAAACTGAGAGACAATTATTGTATGAATCTGTGAAGGAGTAAAAGGAGGACTCGTATGAATCTTGATAAACTTGTCATATTCTTTGCAGGAATGATGGTGCTGCTCAGTGCAGCCTTGACTCAGTGGCATCATCAGAACTGGATCTGGTTGACCATCTTCATTGGGCTCAACATGATCCAGTCGTCACTGACCGGATTCTGTCCGATAGTCTTCGTCATGAAAAGGGCGGGAATTCGAGCCGGAACCGCGTTTAAGTAAGAAGAAGAGGGAAAAACACACATATTTTACACTAAAGGCAAGGGAGAATCGAGGGATCGATTTTCCTCTGCGACATTCAACAACGTACAATAACTAAGGAGAAAATATCATGAAAACATATCGTATCATTATTGCTCTGATGGCCCTGTTCGGTATCGTCACCAGCCTTTCGGCACATGCGCAAGAATTGACGGTTGATGAGATTATTAACAAGGCGAACCTCGCTTCCTACTATGCCGGAGATGATGGGAAGGCGGATGTCGAGATGGTGATTACCGACAAAAACGGTCAGGAACGAACCCGTGAGTTCACGATTCTCAGAAAAAACGTTGAGAAAGGCGGCGAACAGAAATTTTATGTCTATTTCAATCGCCCTGCCGACGTACGGAAGATGGTCTTCATGGTCTGGAAAAACATCGATAAAGACGACGATCGCTGGCTGTATATGGCCTCGCTGGATCTCGTCAAACGAATAGCTGCAGGCGATAAACGCACCAGCTTTGTCGGATCGGACTTTGTCTACGAAGATGTATCCGGCAGGAGCCTCTCAGAAGACGAACACACGCTGGTCGAACACAAAGACGGATATTATAAAATCCATAACGTCCCCAAAAATCCAGGCGACGTTGAATTTACGCATTATGATATCTGGATTAACGATCAAACCTTTTTACCGGAAAAAGCCGAATATTACAAAGGCGAAACATTATACCGGATCGTAACGGCTGAAAAGGTCGAGACCATCGATGGATTCCCGACGGTGCTCGAATCGAAAGTCGAGAATCTCGAAACCGGTGGAACCACAGTCAATACGTTCAGCAACATTCAATATAATATCGGCGTCCCTGATAAAACTTTCACCGAACGTTCTTTGCGCCGGGCACCGAAAAAATGGTTGAAGAAATAACAGACAGACATTTATCGCAGTGCGCGAGACGACGAACAACGTGTTGCGCACTGCTGAATAAATTCATTCGACATGAACACACGACGACTTTTTCTTATCGTTCTGATACTTTTAGGAGTGGCACAGGCCGGATCGGCGGAGATGTCGCTCCCCTTTAACGGATTTCTGGAATACAGCCTGGGGTCGCGCATTGTCTCGAACGATCAAAAATCTGACGACATGCTCCTGAATGAAGCGACCTTCCGCATGGAGTTCTCACAAGAGACAGATATTGCTGCTTTTAATTTCAAGGGAGGGTTCAGGTATGATAACTATTTGGATGATGTCGAGATCTCCGTCCGAGAAGCCACGATCGATCTCTATGCCTATGACTCATGGGAACTGAAAGCTGGGCATCAGGTCTTAACTTGGGGCACTGGCGATCTGGTGTTTATCAACGATCTCTTCCCGAAAGATTGGAAATCCTTCTTTCTCGGTCGCGAGGACGAATATCTCAAAGCCCCGTCGACAAGCATGAAATTCAGTTTTTTCTCGGACTTCGGCGACTTCAATCTCGTGGTGACCCCGATTTTCACACCTGACACCTATCTCGACGGCGAGCGCTTCACGTATTGGGGCATGCAAGGTATTACCGGCGAGAAATTTCAGGTTGAAAAACCTGATGAAACCTGGGAAAATGCCGAATTTCACGGACGCTTTGCCAAGAATATCAGTGGTGTCGAACTTGCTCTGTACGGCTATAAAGGATTTTTTAAACGTCCCTTAGGCTTCGATCCGGCGCAAGGTCTCGGTATTTTTCCGGAATTAGCCGTCTACGGAGCCAGCCTCCGAACACCTCTGTTCGGAGGAATTTTCAACCTTGAAAGCGGTTATTATGACTCTCTGGATGATGACCACGGCACAGATCCAATGTTGGAAAATTCGATCTGGAAAAATCTGGTGGGTTTTGAGAAAGAATTAATGCAAAACCTGACTGTCGGTCTCCAGTATTTCTCGGAGTGGATGCAGGACTATGAAGAGTATGAAAACAGTGTCGAAGCAATGGGGCAGAAGGCGTTGAAAGAAGAAAACCACGATTGGATCACGCTGCGCCTGACGAATTTACGGAAACAGCAAACCGTGATCCTCTCATTTTTCGGTTACTACTCGCCATCGGAAAACGATTGGTATCTCAAACCGTCTGTCACTTACAAGATGAGCGATAACCTTCAGATCGCTGCGGGAGCCAACCTCTTTTTCGGCGAAAACGATTATACCTTCTTTGGACAATTAGAGGACAACAGCAATCTCTACGCCAGAATACGTTATTCATTCTAAGATTGAGTTGAAACACATCAAGGAGCGTGCCCACCCTCAGGACAACGTTTCAGCAATATGGTGTGCATATACTCCACCCCCTGTCAGGGCTCAACCCCCTGACAGGGATATATAGACCACGCATCATGCAGGATTGCCATAATCAGGCGTAGGAAAACCTCGGCTGGACGTTCTCCGAATTCGTCTGGAAGCCCCCCTCATCGGAATCAAGAAATAGTCAGAGTGTCAGCCTTACAGCCCTGCCAGGAGGAAGTTTAGGGACTCCTCTCAAAAAACTCTTGACAGTCTTCGACAAAATCGACAGTGATATATTTTTAAATAATATAAGACACATTGATGTTCTTTTTCAGCAGATTCTCAAACAAGCCTTCACGCAGTTTTAAAGAGACGAGGTTAAGCAGTGTAGCGGTTCATGACTGTTTCCCCCTAAACTTCCCATATGACAGCACATATTGATAGACTTCATCACAACGCTTTCATTGTCGATGCCCACTTCGACCTGACCTACGACATTGCCAACAAACGCGATCGAGGTCAGAAAAAAGTCCTTGAAACCGATTACCTTGAAGGATTCCGGAAAGGCGGTTTCAACCTGATCATTTCAGCTCTCTTTGTCCACAGTTATTTCCTGCCCGAAATGGGGTTGCGCAAGACCCTCGATCAAATTAGTTATTTCTTACAGGAAATGGAAGAATCGCCGGGCATCGTCCGGCTTTGCAAAACGATATCCGACATTCGGCAGGCCAAAGCATCGGAACAGCTCGGAGTGATGCTGTCATTTGAAGGCATTGACCCGATTCAGAATGACATCCATCTTTTGCGGGTGTTTTACGAACTTGGAGTCAGAGGTCTTGGTCTAACCTGGAGCCGCAGGAACTATGCCGGCGACGGCGCATTTTTCAAAACGCAGCGAGAAGGCCGAAAAGGGGGGCTGACCGGCTTCGGCGTGGAGGTGATCGAGGCGGCGGAAAAATTAGGGATGTTCATCGATGTGAGCCATCTGAATGACGAAGGTTTCTGGGATGTCATGGACGTCGCCCAGAAACCGGTGATTGCATCCCATTCGAATTGCCGCGCCTTAGCCGGCTCTATGCGGAATCTGACCGATCGGCAAATCGAGGCGTTGGCTGCTAAAGGCGGAGTCATGGGCATGAATGCCCTCAGCGCTTTTACCCGTGACAAGGTTGAACCGAATCAGCGGGTAACCGTGGACGATTTGCTGGACCATGTCGATCACATTGTCAAACTTGTCGGGGTCGAGCATGTAGGATTAGGATTCGATTTTTGCAACAGCTTTGAAAATTATTTAAATACACGCAAAGCGTTGGATACGTATGATGTCCTGGACGGACACGGAAGTCTGCCGTCCTTTACGGAAGGGCTTATCAAACGAGGCTATACCGACGATGAAATCGCCTTAATTCTGGGCGGAAATTTTATGCGAGTGTACGAGGCGACGTTACACTGAATGCTCTGGAACACATGTTTCATGCGCGATCTGCCATTTTCCATCAGAATAGAATCGTACAATAGGAGCTCAGGATGGCTAAAGTGAAGCTTTAGCTGTCAAAGATCCGCTTTGACACTCCTAACATTTCAACAAAAAGAATATAGAATGAACGATGCGACCGGTTAAAATGCTTCGCAAAGGGGATACGATCGGCCTGATCGCTCCTTCAGGCTCAACCCATGCCGATGGACAGGTAGAACAGGCGGTGAAGGCGGTTGAAAAGCTCGGCCTGTGTGTCGTGGTTGCACCGGGCTGCTATGAAAAAAGGGGCTTTCTGGCAGGAACGGACGAGACGAAACTGCGCGATCTGCACACATTTTTTGCCGATCCATCCATTCACGGGATTTTTTGTATTCGGGGAGGCGACGGTGCGTCGCGCTTATTAGATCGCCTCGATACCAACATCGTTTCCCGAAATCCGAAAGTTTTTTTGGGATATAGCGATATTACGGCGCTTCATCTCGTCTTTAACCAGAAAACCGATTTTGTGACATTCCACGGCCCCATGCCGGCAACAGAATTTATCCGACCTGACTTTGAGGACTATGCCCAATCCCAATTACTGCGCGCAATAATGGCTCCCGAACCTCTTGGCGACATTGTTCAACCTCTGGACGCGCCATCCGTAGAAACGCTTTCACCAGGGACTGTCGAAGGCGAGCTGGTGGGCGGTAATCTGACCCTGATTTGCGCGTTGCTGGGAACACCGTTCGAGATTGATACGCGTGGTAAAATTCTCCTGATCGAAGATATTGATGAAGCCAACTATCGGGTCGATCGCATGTTGACCCAATTACGCCTGGCCGGGAAATTGGAAGAGGCAGCAGGCATCGCGATTGGAGATTTTGTCAATACCGAGCCCCTCGATTCATGGAAGCATTTTCCTATAGATGAGGTGTTTCAAGATATCCTTCTGCCGTTAAAGAAGCCTATTTTGAAAAATCTGCCTTTTGGGCACGGCAGAAACAAAGCCACACTTCCGCTCGGGGCCCTTGCCCGAGTCGACGGCCCTCGCAGCCGATTAATCGTGTTGGAACCCGGTGTAACGGATTCGTAGCAGCGCCAATCCTGCCAGGGTGTCAAACCCTGGCAGGGGTATACGAAGCACTGTATAAGTCTGTCATCCCTTGACGCCGCCTGCAGTCAGGCCTTTGACCAGTGATTTCTGGCTGATCCAGCCTAAAATGACCGCTGGTAAGATCACGACAGTCGATGCTGCCGATAATTGGGCGACAAACATCCCCTGCTGTTCACGGAAACGCGCCATGTAGACCGGTAAGGTAGCCGATTCATTGCCGGTCAGGTTAAAGGCCAGAAAAAATTCATTCCAAATAAACACCGACACCAACAATCCGGCCGCAATAATACCTGTCCTTACCAGCGGCACGGTAATGAGCATAAGCTGCTGGAAGCGCGAGCAGCCATCGATATTGGCGGCTTCGAGGATTTCCACCGGAATGTCCGCGAAAAAGGAGTGCAGCATCCACACCACGATCGGCACGTGAAATCCCACATAGATCACCAGCAGCCCGAAGGGATTATCGAGTAAATTCAAATGCTGAAACGTGATATACACCGGAATAATCACAGCGACCGGCGGCAATAAAATCGTGGTCAGGAACCAGAGATAGATTTTGTTGTTGGTCCCTTCATTTTTAAATGTGCCAAAAATCAATGCAAAAGCCGCTGGAGTTCCCAGCAGAAGGCAAATGAGAGTGCCGCCCACCACCTGAAACAGAGAATTCCTCAAAAAGCGATACATCGTGTCATCGCTCAGCACTTTTTGGAATGTCTCCAGGGTCGGGCTGAAGAACAGTGCCGGACTCACCGCCTGATGCTCGGTTTTAAAAGCCGATAAGAACATGTACAGCACCGGAGAGAAATAGAGAATGGCTATGGCAAAGATAATGACGGTCAATATCACTGTTCGTATTTTTCTTTTGTGTTCAATGGCTCGGTTAATCTCTTGAGCCGTTCGAGTGTCGCTCATGGCATCCTCCCTTTTAATCGTAAAGAGCGCTCCGTTTTTCAATCGTCTGGTATAACACATTGAGTCCAATCAGCGTCAGAATCACCGTAATGGCGGCTAAGGCGCCGGCCCGTCCGACATTCGAGGCATTGAACACCTGCATAAAGACCGCGTAAGGCAGCGTATAGGAGCGTGTCCCGGGTCCGCCGGCCGTCGTCACCAGGATGAGGCCAAACTCTTTCACAATAAAAATGAGTCCTAACATCATAGCGACGCTGATATGTTTTCGGATCATGGGCAGTTTCACCGAAAATGTCGCATGCCACCAGTTCGCGCCGTCGATTTTCATACTCTCGATGATTTCTCCGGGAATGCCTTGCAGACCGGCGAGAATCACAAGCACAAAAAATGGCATCCAACGCCAGGAAAAGAGGCCGACGATGACAGCGATAGGATGATAGCTGAGTAAATCGACCGGAGTCATGCCAAGCGCCTTGGCAATCACGCCATACCAGCCGAAGGTCGTGTTCAGGATGGTCGTTTTCCAGATCACTCCGCTGGCGGTGGACATCACAAAAAACGGTCCTAAAATCAGGGTTCTGGCGATATTCACTCCCGGAATCGCATGATCGAGCAATAAGGAAAGGAGAAAACCAACTAATGTGCATAAGGCCAGAGCGCTCACCGTAATCAGGAGGGTTTGCCACACAATAGAGTAAAACTCAGGAATTCTGGACCAATTACGAATTCTGAGAAAATACCAAAAATTTTTAAACCAATAGAACTTCACCGGTAGATCGGGACGTGCCAGATTCCACCTGAGGGTCGAAAAAATCAGCGTTAAGAGAAATGGAACCTGGGTGACGACAGCGACCCAAAGAAGCCCTGGAAGTACAAATGCCCAGTCACTTTTTTTCTTCATGATGTTCTCTCTTTTTGAAACACAAAAGAAACCTTGCGAAGGTCTCGGGCCTTCGCAAGGCGGTGTTGAGGATTGCAGGGAATCGACTTATTTGTATCCGCCGTCTTCTGCGACCATTTCAAACACTTCCTGGGTTTTTTCAATCGCTTCATCCAGGGTGATTTTGTCAACCACGTAATCCGCCAGATATTCGGTCATTTTCGTACCGGCATCAGCGAATTCAGGAATCGCAATGTACTGCAGACCAACGTAAGGAACCGGTTCCAGAGTCGGCTTTGTGAAATCAGTTGATTCGAGGGTCTTTAAGGTTGCGTCAGCATATGCCGTCTTGGCATACACCGGCAGTTTATAGGTGGATGCACGCGAGGCCGGAGGCGTGCTGGCGCCAGTTGGATCGAGTTCGATTGTCATTTTGATGAACTCTTTCGAGGTCGCCCACAGCATGAAATCGAAGACAGCTTGCTTTTTCTCGTCAGCACTCTTGGGGTTGATCCCCATGGCCCAGTTCCACAACCAGGAGGTGTTGGTTTTCATCTTCTGGTGAGGCGGCATGACATATCCGATTTTACCTCTTGAAGCAGCACCTTCAGATTCCAGCGGCGGTGCGATTGAGGTCGCGTCATAGTAGATACCGCATTTCGCAGATTGCATCAACGCAATACACTCATTGTAGGTGTAAGACAAAATATCAGCCTGTCCAGCTTCGCGCAGGATTTTTTTGTACATTTCCCAGGCTGCTCGCTGTTCCGGAGTATCGACAGTAGCATTCCAGTCCATATCGTAAAAACGGCCGCCAAAGGCATTGACCATCGTGACGAACGGTGCGCCGCTCATGCCCCAGCCGGGAGCGCCGCGCATGGTCATACCGACGATACCGTTATCCGGATCATGGATTTTTTTCGCTAGTTCATAAATCTCGTCCCAGGTCGGTTGTTCCGGCATGGTTAAGCCTTTTGCTTCGAAGAGTTCCTTATTGTACATGATAAATGAAGCTTCTCCGTAGAAAGGCAGCGCATAGGAATCGCCATCGAGAGACAGCGAACCGACCATCCCTTGGATCAGATCGGCGCGATCATACCATTCCAACTTCTCAGCAGGCAGCGCCTCAAAATACGGCTCAAGATTTTCCAACCATCCGTAACGGGCCCAGTTTGCCGCTTCATAGGGTCCAATATAGAACATATCGTAAGTGGTTCCACCGGTCGAGGCTTCGGTGGTTAACTTTTGCCGTAAATCGTTTTCCGGCAATACGGAAATATTTAATGTAACTCCCTCAGAAGTATACTTATCTTGAGCTATTTTGGCTAATGCCTGGGAAATAGGGTTATTCGCCAGAGCAATATTCACTGTAACTTCTGCGAATGCTTGCGATCCCGCCATCAAAAAGAAACCGACACACAACATCGCGACAACAAGATGTAATTTTTTCTTCATCATTTACGTTTCCTCCAAAATAGATTTGAAATTGGTACAGTTTCTTTCAGAAACCGTACACGAACATCAGACGTTCCTACATTGAACTCCTTGTGTACCAAACTCTCTGCCGAAGACAGAAATCATCCCGCCATCGTTCAGAGCCTCTTATCCAAAACGATCACCTCCCTCCAGCATTTTGCGAATATCGGGTTTTTGAAAGCACATACCGATTCGCCGTCTTCACCAGTGGAGTGAATTGCATACACGGTGACATATATTTCATGCAACCGTCATGCCAACGATCTCGATGATCACATCGCCTCTGTCAGTGCAAGAGATCGCTTTTACAGATTCAGAGGAAGGGGAAAAATTTTTTCAGGAGGAAAAATTTTTCCCCTTCTCCCGCCTTTCTTTGTCGGATTTTTTTCGTGCTTTCGTGCCTGTGCACCAGGACTCAAGCCATCAGAACTTTTATCGTGTCCGAACGATTCCACAGGCGTCATAGCCCGGGATGTACGGTTCTGTAACTTGAAACGGTCCAAGTTCGCCGCGCTCGTAAAAATGGATGTCGGAGCCACACAAACCCTTCATTGAAATCTTGATCAGGACCTCCCCCTCATTGATCTGCGGGACGGTACAGTTTCATAGCGTAAATCGTTCGGGCCGTAAAGCACAGCCCTTGCATTGCAGCCATAATACTGGCAGATGAAACCTGAGAAGTGTTTAACGACTGTCAGACATTTCTCAGGTTTCGACGTTTCCATCACACCTGACTGAACCGATAAAACGTTCGAACTCCTATCCTTTTTTAACGATAAGAAATCCCAAAATGATTGAAAGCAATGTTCCTAACCAGATCGGAAGTCCCGGAGGTTCCAAAAAGCGCAGCCATAATAAATGGACAGCGATTCCCGTCACAACGCTGACAAATACCCGATCCCCCGCTGTTGTCTCAAATGGTAAAAATCCCATACACTCTGGTAACGCCGTCCTGCGTGGAGGGGTTTGGGGAGGAAGCTCCGAATAGCCGCCACGTAAGGCGACGCTACCGTTACTCCTTGACCGCGCCGAACGTCAGGCCGGCGACAATGTATTTTTGAATGTAGCCTAAAAAAATGATGGCTGGTAATAAACTCACGACCGATACGGCTGCCATCTGCCCCCATTCAACGCCAACAACCGTCACGAATCCGGCCAAGCCGGTGGTAATCGTGCGGGCGTTGACGCTGGTCAGAATCGAGGCAAAGATGTATTCGTTCCAACTAAAGATCCAGGTCAGAATCGCCGCAATCGCAATTCCGGGTTTCGCGGTCGGAATAATGATATGCCAGAGCACCTGCCAGGTATCGGCCCCATCAATCAAGGCTGCTTCATCCAGCGCTTGCGGAATCGCATCGATCATCCCTTTCAGCAGCCAGATTGCAAAGGGCAGATTAAACACACAATAGAGTAAAATCAGGCCCCAACGGGAATCGATCATCTGTATCCCGATCGTTTTGCCAATCGTATTGAACATTAAATACAGCGGAAGCAGAAAGGCGGCCGGCGGCGACATACGGTTGGTAATAGTCCAGAAAAAAACGTGATGGTAACCGTAAATCGGAAAGCGCGAGAAGGAATAAGTCGCCAGAACCGCGCAGATCGTGACGATCAGGCTGTTGCACGTGGCAATCACGACCGAGTTCCAGAGATAACGCCCATATACACCTTCCACAAAAGGTTTGGTGTAGTTCTCGGTAAAAAATGTCGTCTGATACAGTTTAGGGGTACTGTCAAAAATCTCGACCCTGTTGCGCATCGACACCAGCACCATCCAATAAATCGGAAAAATGGTCATAACCAGGATGCTGACACACAAGACATAGGTGACAATCATCCGGATACGTTTTCGCGTTTCTAATCTCATGATGCTCCCTATAGTTCGGTTTCATTGCGAACTTTTTGCACGATATTGAGCAAAAGCCAACAAATCACAACGGTGAGATAGAGGAAAAATATCGACATCGAGGCTCCATAGCCGTAATTCTTCTGCCGGATCGTCATACGGGCGACATGAATACTGGCGTAACGCGTGGCGGTTCCCGGTCCTCCGCTCGTGAGCATCCAGACCTCATCAAAAATACGCAGCGTATCCATGATACGAATGAAAAGAGTCGTGACAATAACCGGCGTCAGCAGCGGCAATGTGAGATAGCGAAAGACTTGAAAACGTGTGGCTCCATCGACCTGAGCCGATTCGAAGGGTTCTTTCGGGAAGGTCGTCAAACCGGCCAGGAGCGTGAGTGCGACAAAGGGTGTCCAATGCCAGACATCCATCGCAACGGTGGTCCAAAACGCCTGGATTCCGGATTCTCCGATGTTATAATTGATGCCAAGTTGTTTAAAAAAATAGGGAATCGGTCCCATATCAAGGTTCGTCATGAGCACCCAGATACTGCCGATCGTGATCGGCGCCACTGCCAACGGCAACGTTAAAACAGTCCTGAAAATCCCTTTGCCCCAGAAATTATAGGTCAGCAAAATAGCTAACCCCAGACCCAGAATCAATTCCAGAGCACAGGTCGAGATCGTAAACACGAGTCCGCGGCCGAGGGCAGCCATCAAATCTGAGTCGAAGACCAATTTTCGAAAGTTGTCTAAGCCGATGAAGCGTAAATTTTTGCCGGGTTTAGCGTAGACGCTGTATTTCAGCACACTATAACAGATGACATAAAAGAATGGAATCACTCCGACCAGCACCAGGATAATAATTGTGGGAGATAATAAGGCCCATCCTTTGGCTTGTGATTGTTTCATACAAATTCGATGCAGGCGTCAAACAATCGAGAGAGGGAAGCCGCTGACTCCCTCTCCCTCAGTTTGCAGCCTTATGGATTTAGTACCCCAAATCGGCCAGAGTTTCATCAATTTCTTTTGCCATCGCATCACATGCTTCTGCGGCAGACGCTTCGCCGGCAACAGCTTTAACAATCCATTTCATCTGGATTTCATTCAGCACCGGATGCATCGGGAAGGCAGGAGCTCCAGCAAAAAGTTGACCGAATTCTTTCAACATGGTGTAGTAGCCATCGACTTTCGGATCCATTTCTTTGATCAGATCGGAATCAAAGGTTGATTTGCGGACAACACGAGCGGCCAGTGCGGCAAATTCCGGAGCCCACTCTTTCCGAGAGACAAACTGCAAGAAAAGCATCGCTGCTTCCGGGTTTTTGGAGGAAACAGGAATACCGAAGGCCCCACCATCATAGTAGCCGATGTAGCCTTCGCCGGCTTCAATCTTCTCCATGACTCCTTCGTAAGTCGGAGGCAAGGCCACACCGATTTTTCCGGTCACTTTCGAGCGATCCGCATCGGTCGCGATCCAGGCGGTATTTTCACCATAAATCAAGCCCTGGGCTACTTTGCCTGATGCGATAGCCGCAGCCGTTTCATCCCAGGTATAGGTTTTGACTCCTGGAGGAGCGTATTGCAGTAAATCAACATACATTTTCAACGCTTCTTTAGCAAGCTCGCTATCCATGGTTCCGCCGTTGGCTGAGGTGGCTTTCCAATTTTCCATATTGATGCCCCAGTTCCAGACCCCCCAGGTCGGCCATATGCTCTCTTCCACTTCATAAGCGATACACGGATGGGTTTTAGCTTGAGCCGTGTGACCGTAGATTTCTTTATCTTTCCCCCATTCCGTGAAGAATTCGGCAATCTGTGCATACTGGTTCCAGTCGGTCGGCGGTTTCAGATCCCAGCCGTATTTTTCTTTGAACGCAGCCTGGACGTCAGCGTCTTCGAACAGGTCTTTACGATAGACATAAGTCTTCAAGAAGGCTTCAAAGGGCATGCCGTACAGATCACCATTGGCATCTTTGAAGTAATCGATGAAGGTCGTGAAATCATCGATATCGAAATCGGGATAGACCAAAGCCGCATTATCGGCCATCAGTTTTGTCTGATTGATGAGCCAATCTTGAGCGAGATAGGTGTACACAATATCCTGTTCCAAATAGATGAAATCATAAATTCCACTACCGGCCTGAATATCGTTAATAGCTTTTGTGTACATCTGATCCCAGGACGTCGGCTCGAATTCGACCTTAATACCGGTCACTTCTTCGAATTCTTTGGCTGCAATGTCAGCCACAGCTTTTGACGCTGGCGTACTTTCAGAGACGCCTCGAATAGTGACACCCTGGTACGGTTCAGCCGCTTTTTTCCACCAGTCCGGATTGACGACTTCAGCAAATGTCGTCAATGACATTGTGAATACAGCAAGAACAAGACATACTCCAACTTTCTTCAACATTTTTCAGCCTCCTCATAAAAATTGTCGTTAATTGGGTCACAGCAACAAAAAACCTGTCAAATTTACACCTGCCGGTGTGTTTGCCATCCCCCACTCATAGCGGAGCATTGACAACAACCAGCTCCTCACTCATCACCTCCATTCAGAAAAATGAAATAGCAATAGAAAAGACTGCAACCCCTATGCCAATTCAAGAAAACCGTATTCAGGGGCAAAGGTGTTGTATTTTGAGGAGGGAAGGGTAAAAATTTTTTCAGGAGGTAATTTTTTTTCTGCTGTCGAAGAAACCTGTCAGGTTTCAACGCCTCGATACTGATGGACAAGATGCAGAATGCGTTCGTCCTCAAAATTTTTCGCCAATTCACGTAATTGTTTGGAGAATGGGCGGTATTTCGGATCGAGCGCTTCAAGCTGGGCCGCATAGCTTTGGATGTCATCCATATCGCCTCCCATCGTCAAATCATACAGCCTGTCAAGCTCCTGATCCGGGGGTGGCACAAAGGACATATCAGGCCCCCTGCCGGTACCGTCTTTTTGTGAAGCGCTCAACGGAAACTTCGATTCTTCATACAGCCATTCAAGATTCAGATGAGTTTTTAAGACCTCGAATAATTGTCGGGCTTTAATCGGTTTTGTCACAAAGGCATCACATCCTGCTGACAAAACCTGTAGTTTATCGTCTTCAAACACATTCGCTGATGTCGCGATGATCACCACATTCTGTAATTCGGGAAGCTGTCGTATCTGCCCAACAGCCTCTACTCCACCGATGCCAGGCATAACAAGATCTGTCAGGATGACATCAGGCAGGTATTCCCGGGCTTTCTCAATTTCTTCTTGCCCATCCGAGGCCAACACAACATCAAAACCGATGGGAGCCAATAAATTCGACAGCATCAAACGGTTCGACGGCTCGTCTTCGGCAATCAGCACTGTCACTCGGTGCCCCTTATAGCCAGTAATCCACTGTTCGGCATTCTGCGTGTCGGAATTATCGATGACAACAGAAGGCAATTCGACATCAAACCAAAAGGTGCTGCCTTTGCCGGGTTCGCTTATGACTTGAATATGACTGCCCATCAATTCGACTAATCTGCGGGTAACTGCGAGTCCCAGGCCTGTTCCCTGAACCCGGCTTTGCGTATCGCCGGCCTGCTCGAATGGCAGAAAAATTTTTCCCAGTTCTTCCGGTGTCATGCCGACTCCTGTATCGCTAATTTCGAAACGGATACGGGAAACGGGTTGCGGGTTGCGGGATATGGAGGATGAAATTCCGTCTTGTAACTCACGACTCGCAACTCGCAACACACGACTCGAAAGTAACTCGCAACTCGTCACACGTAACGTGACTTTCCCTTCTTCCGTAAATTTGACACTGTTATCCAGCAAGTTGATCAGAATCTGACGCAGCCGTTTTTTATCTGCGTATATTCCAATCGGAATGGGTGATACCGGATCATATTCGAACAGAATATCTTTTTGTTCCGCCTTGAAACGCACAAGTCCGACAATCCCGTCTAAAAAAGTAGGGAAGTGAAATTTGACAGGAAGCAGCTCTAATTTTCCGGCTTCAACTTTTGAAAAATCTAAAATATCGTTGATAAGGGTTAAGAGATGATTTCCACTCTGATAGATGATGTTCAGGGCATCATGCTGAGAGTTGTCAAACTCCTTATTCCGCAACAGGATTTGCGTGTACCCCAAAATACTATTAAGAGGGGTACGCAGCTCATGACTCATACTGGAAAGAAATTCGCTTTTCGCCTGATTGGCAGCTTCAGCGCGTTCTTTTGCCCTGGCTAATTCGGTGACAGTATCAATTTTATCAATCAGTTGGTTTAGATTGTGTTTGATCTGATTGAAATCCCCTTGATATTCCTCACGGATTGGCTCTGGAATATCACCATGGGAAAGTCGGTCGAGGGATGCTGCCGTTACATTCATCGGGCCGACAAAGGCATCAATCACATTATTCACCCCGATCACTAATTCCTGCCAATCTCCGTCAAAGGCTTCGGCGTTGCCGCGCGCATCGAGCCGCCCATGCTGCATAGCACGGATGAGCCCGTCCATCTCCTCCAGGACCCGGCCAATCAGGCTCCTCATCTGTCGGAATGCATCCGCCAGGTGTCCAATTTCATCCTGCTGCTCGATGTCGATCGTGTGGCTGAAATCTCCTTCGGTAATCGCCTTGGCGATCTCGACGATTTTTGCCACAGGACGGGTGATGCTCAAGGTCACAAACCACACGAGAATCAGTGCAGCGATGTCCATGATCACAATTGTGAATATCGTCTCCAGAGCCTCCTGGCGCAATTCGGCAGTCATGAATCGCTGCGTGATATACATATCGACCTGCCCTAAACGTTCGTCACCACTGGCGATGTCCTTATTTCGGCGGACAAATTCTCCGGCAATATCGCTTTCTGTCTCGACGATCTGCCACTCTAAATCTCGCTTTCTCCCGGCAAAAATGTGGCCAGTTTCATCTTTCACGACAATCGCGTAAATCCTTTTATCCATCATATACGCTAGAATAGTTTTTTCGGTCAGATCCCGGTTGACGTCCCAGAGCGGGATGATCAGGTGCTCGGCCAGGCGCTCGATCGACATCGTTGCAAGTTCGTCAATCTCCTTCAGCGACTCGGATTTGATGACAAAGTAGCGATATACGCCGAAAAGCATCAAAATACCGGTAATAATTGCAACGAGACTAAAGCCTATTTTACGCTGAATGCTGTTTTTCCAAGAGGTTACGGGCATGGCCTGATCATAAAAGTGATATATAAAAATTGTAAGCTCTTCACAAAATATTGAGTGCTTATTTGGAAATTAAATGCAAACATTATACCAGTTCTTATAGGCTGTCCACAGCATTTATTCTTTCGACTTGATAAAAACACGTCTATATGGAGAAACGATGGCGGTTTTACGGAAAGAGTGAATTCCAGCCCGCCTCTGCACGGGTCAGGAACCTGCCCCTACTCAGATTCCGGCGGAATAATGCCATATTTGCGGATTTTGCTGCGTAACGTGGGAACTGTGATACCGAGTTGACGAGAGGCTTCAGCCCGGTTCCAGCCGACTTCGGCCAGTACAACTTCAATATGGTCTTTTTCGATCATCGACAGTGACGATGCGCCACCTTTTTGGGCGCTCAATACATCATGGGTCGAGAGAATTTTCTCCAAATCATCCAGCAGCACGACCTTGCCCCTGGCTCGAACGACCGCTTCGACCAGAGTATTTTCAAATTCCCGGACATTGCCCGGCCAGGAATAGGCCATCAAACGTGCCAATGCACCATCTTGCAATCTCGCGACATCTGTGCCGAGTTCAAGGTTAATTTTATGCAGAAAATGGTTGACCAGGAGAGGGATATCGGACGCGCGATCTCGCAAAGGAGGGAGGTGCAGGGTCACAACTTTGAGGCGATAATACAAATCCTCACGAAATTTACGCTGCTGCACCATCATCGCCAAATTGCGGTTGGTGGCCGTAATCACCCGGCAACGGGCGCGTAACCCCTGTGTACCGCCGACCCGCATATATTCGCGGCGCTGCAAAAATCCGAGCAGTTTTTTCTGCAACGCCAATGGCAATTCTCCGACTTCATCGAGGAAGAGTGTGCCCTTACCGGTCATTTCGATCTTGCCCTTATTCGTGCGGCTGGCTCCGGTAAATGAACCCTTTTCATGGCCGAAAAGTTCACTTTCCAAGAGCGTTTCGACCACCGATGAACAATCGAAAGTCACGAAGGGTTCATCGTGGTACGGACTGTTGCGATGAATCATGCGGGCCGTGAGTTCTTTTCCGGTTCCGGTTTCCCCCTGAATCAGCACTGGCGCTCGATTTTGGCTCAACAGGCCGATCATCTTGAACACGTCCAGCATTTTCTCACTTTTCCCGATAATCACCTCAAGGTTTTCAGGCTCTTCGATCTCTTCTAACAGTGGGACTTCTTGTTCGATTTCCAGGACTTGTAGAGCCTGATCGATCACACGTTCCATATCATCGATGTCCAACGGCTTTCGCAGATAATCGTAAGCCCCCTGCTGCATGGTCCGAATCGCGGTTTTCATGTCCTGATACGACGTGACCATAATCACTTTGGCCGGACACTCATCCTGCTGAATCTGTTCGAGTACTTCCAGGCCGCTAAGGTCAGGCAAACGAATATCAAGAATAACCACGTCAGGCTTGTTCCTGGTGAAAAGAGTCAGTCCCTCCGTGCCGTTTGGGGCTTGATACACGTCATGCCCTTTTTTTGTCAAAAAAATCTCCAGGGTTTCACGAATTGAATGCTCGTCATCAATGATAAGAATATTGGCCATAAAATTTTACAGTACACATTGTACGAAAGCTCATTACCTTCGTCAGATTGAATCGTTTTATACCGGTAAATAGACACGAAAGACTGCGCCGTGCGGTTCCCGATTCTCAGCTTCCAGCCAGCCGCCGTGGGCATCGAGAATCCTCGTCGTATTAGTCAGACCGAGTCCTGTTCCCTCTTCTTTTGTCGTGAAAAATGGCTGAAAAATGTCTTGTAAGTGTTCCTGAGGGATTCCCGGGCCCTCATCCTCAATGGTGAATTCCACACTGGGATCGTCCATATCAGAATGAGAGGTACTCCTCACCCAAAGTTTCCCACGGATTTCAGAGGCTTCAAAGGCATTCAACAACAAGTTGAGGCAGACTTGTGAAATTTTTTTCCGGTCAGCATAAATTGTCGGAATGTCAGAAGCCAAACAGGAAGTCACGACCAAAAATTTCTGGCCGAATTTAACGTGAAGCAAATCAAGGCATTCGCGCACGATGTCATTGACTTCGCACTTTCCCATATTCAATCGCAGGGGTTTGGCAAAATCCAGAATTTCATCCAGAATCTCTTCGAGCCGAGTGACTTCATTAACCGCAATATCAATATGGCGCCAATCCTCCTCAGTAAATGTGCGCGCCGTCTGCAGAATACGCAGATTCATTTTAATCGCAGAGAGCGGGTTCCGGATTTCATGGGACAGAGAAGTCGTGATACGTCCGATATAGGCCATACGCTCTGCTTCGCGCACACGGCGCTCCATCTGGAGACGCTCTGTAATGTCACGACAGATGCCGATATCGACGACCTGACTCTCATAGTGAGTCGTCTTTGCTGTCATTTCGGTCGAAAGACTCGAACCGTCTTTCATCAGACGTTGGTACTCAAGCAAAAAGGATTTCGGCGTTTCTTCACGCGCTTTTTGGTAAACGTCTGTAACATCGTCCCGGCTTTCCGGATCGACAAAAACCGAGAACTTTTCTCCCAGAATATTTTCTTGTGAATAGCCATGCATACGACAAAAGGCGTAATTGGCAAATACGACAGTTCCATCCTGCACTACAAAGTACCCATCACTCAATTCTCCGACCAGGGTGTGGTATTTTTGCTCCGAAACCTTCAAGTTTTCACTGACGCGCAAATTTTCCTCCCGAAGCTGCTCGTTCAGCAAACGGATTTCACTGTTCGCGTATTCAAGCTGTGCGCTTTGCTCTCGCAGACTTTGTTCGAGTTCCCGAATTTGCAAGTGTGTCGCGACGCGCGCCAAAATTTCTTCTTGCTGAAATGGTTTAGTGACATAATCCACCCCCCCGGCTTCAAAGCCCTTTAACTTGTCTTCTGTCCCGGTCAACGCTGTCATAAAGATGACTGGGATCGCGTGTGTCGCGTTGTTCTCTTTCAGACGGCGGCAGGTTTCGAAGCCATCGATGCCCGGCATCACCACATCCAATAGAATAATATCAGGTTGGTTTATTTCCGCTCGTGTGATAGCAATTTCACCGTTTCGCGCGATTGGGGTTTTATAGCCGCATTCCTTCAAATAGCTCGTGAGCATCCCCAGATTGGCAGGATTATCATCGACAATCAAGACCGTATGTTTTCCGGAAGCAGGTTTCATAAGGGAAGTCATCATCTTTTCTGTATATGCTGCAACGTTATCCCAAGTCCAGTTTCTCTCCATCCCACCCTACAAAGACTTCCAATTTACGCAATGATATTTTTAGAAATAATGTGGGGTTCGATAAAAGATTAGTTGGATAAAAAATTACCCCTGCCAGAGTTTCAAACCCTGGCAGGGGTATAATGCCTGGCGGCTTACTCTGGAGCAATATCTTTGAGACGTTCCCAGGGGACGATATTCAATTGCTGCGCCCATTCCTGATACTGCTGTTGCATCTGTTTTGCCAGGGACGGATTCTTCTTGACGAGATCGTTCAACTCGGTTCGATCCTGCTCGAAATTATACAATTCCCAATCCTGTGGAAATTTTTTGACGAGCTTCCAATCGCCAAGTCTGACCGCGCAGTTTCCTTCATGCTCCCAGAAGATCGGAGCGTCGCGTTCCGTTTTTTCGCCTCGCAGATATGGAAGCAGACTTTCGCCTGCAAGGGGCTGAATAGCATGATCGTTGAATTCTTCGGGATAATCAGCCTGGGCCGCTTCAAGGCAGGTCGGCATAATATCGATAAAATGTACCGGTGCATTCACCTGTTTTGGCGAGGTTCCGCCGCCCGGCCAGCGCACGAGAATCGGCGTAGAAATACCGCCTTCATGGACCCAATGTTTGAACAGCCTGAATGGGGTATTGCTGGCATTGGCCCAGGGAAGATCGTAACTCATGTACGTTTCTTCCGGCCCGGGTCGAAGCTCAGGATGATTGCCGGCCCGCGCAAATTGCCCGTTACGCATCGGATATTGTATATTCTGCACAAAGCCGTCTTCAGCCAGGAATTCAGCACAACCGCCGTTATCCGACATAAACAGCACCATTGTGTTGTCATCGATTCCATACTGCTGCAAAGCGTCGAACATTCGTCCGATACCCTGATCCATGCGGTGAATTTGCGCCGCATAGACCGCCATACGAAGGGCTTCCCATTCTTGCTGCCGGCTGTTCTTCCAGTCAAAAGAATCTGCATCACGCGGCGAGAGCTTCCACTTGTCGTCAATCAGCTTTTGTTCCACAAGTCGTTCGTAACGTTCTTGCCGCAGTTCATCCCAGCCTGTTGTGTAACGACCTTCAAAACGGGCAATATCCTCTTCTGGCGCGTGAAGCGGCCAATGGGGTGCTGTATAAGCTGCATACAGGAAGAAGGGTTGTTCGCCTTGTGCAGCCTGTCCGATCATGCGAACGGCCTCATCGGAAATAGCGTCAGTATAGTAAAAATCGTCATCCACATCGAGTTTCAAAAAGGTTTCGTTCCGCATAAGAGTGTGAGGATTATAGTAATTGCCGCAGCCTTCCAGCGTCCCGAAAAACTCATCGAATCCTCGGCCTGTCGGCGTTGGATGGCGGGGATCGTGCGGCGTCCAGGTTTTCGGATCGCGGACATTATAATTGCCGCCCACATGCCATTTGCCAGAAAGATAGGTACGATAACCGCCCTGTTGAAGCGCTTCGGCGATTGTGATGCAGCGTTGGTTCAAGTGGCCTTCGTAGCCTTCATAACCTAAATCCGTCACCATGTGGCCGACCCCGGCTTGATGAGGGTAGAGACCGGTCAGCAGCGAAGCCCTCGACGGGCAGCAGCGAGCGCAGTTATACCCTTGCGTAAACGTCACGCCTTCTGTGGCAATGCGATCGATATTCGGAGTCGGGATTTCCGAACCAAAACAGCCGATGTCAGAATACCCCATGTCATCAGCTAAAATCAAAATAATATTGGTAGATTTCATAATGTTCTCCTCGCATACAGAAGCAGGATGGACTGAGTTACGATGGTCAGCAACAATAAAATCGTATTCAAGTATACTCCTTGTCAATGTTAAAGTTAATTCTTTTGCAAAGAACAAAGCCCGGAAGTGTAACGCACACCCCAAACAAACTCCTTGATGAGACGGAGTTTTGAAGTTTAGAAGAGGCATTGACAAAAATCTTCAATGTGAGAACGCATTCCCCAGAAGCATCTAAGAAATAATTTCTCGTAAGGTGGCCCGCTTTTTAGACCACTATGAGAGATTTACCACAAAGGCCCAATCTCCACAACGTCTCTGGTCGCAGTATGGTTATTGGGCTCTTTGTGCCTTTGTGGTTCAAAAACAGCGTGTAAATAATCCTATACTATTACTTCTTGACAAGTACTCGACAAGAAGTTTATCGTTCTGCCAATTTGATTTGTAAGCTTCATCCTGCCATGAAACGATAATCAATGATCAATGTTATGAGGAATTGTCATGAGCATACGCTCCCCTATCAAGATAAAACATGTGAGAGTTATTCCTGCTTATCCTCAATTCCTGTGGTTAGTCAAGGGGAGAAATAATGAAACCTAAAAATGAATTACTCGAGCAAGCTGCACAAACAGGTTTTGAATATGAACGCATCTACAAGGGATGTGCCCAATGTACCATTGCTGCTGTGCAGGATGCGCTTGGCTTGAAAAATGATACCGTGTTTAAGGCGGCCTCTGGATTGGCCGGCGGCTGCGGAGGAACCTGCGAGGGAGTCTGCGGCGGCTTATCGGGTGGAATTATGATGATGAGTACCTGCTTCGGACGGACACGCGAAGGTTTTGATGGAGATGTCGAAGACAAACGCTGTGCGGCACGTATGGCACAAGCCCTGCATCAAAAATTTGTCGAGACGTATGGCTCGTCAATTTGTAAAAACATTCACGGCAAGATTTTCGGCAGAACTTTTGATTTCTGGGATAAGGATGATAAACAAGCTTTTGAGGACGCCGGGGCGCATGTCGACAAGTGTCCATCGGTTGTTGCGAACGCATCCCGCTGGACAGCAGAACTCATCCTTGACGAACTCGAACGGCGCGGCATAGCGCTGGAGAATTTCTCGTTGTGATATGAATAAGGGGATGAAAGGGGAAAAATCGCGATGAAAAAAGTCAGAATCGGGGTGATCGGTTGTGGTAATATTTCGAGTATTTATCTCGAGAACTGCCCGAAAGCGAGTAACATGGAAGTTGTGGCCTGTGCGGATTTACTGCTTGAACGGGCTAAAGCCCAGGCTGAAAAATTTAGCATTCCCAGAGCCTGTGCTGTTGACGAGTTATTAGCGGATGAGTCAATTCAAATCATTGTCAATCTTACCATTCCCAACGTGCATGCCGAGGTCAATTGTCAGATTTTGGAAGCCGGTAAACATGCCTACGTCGAAAAACCTTTGGCAGCCACCACGGAGAAAGCTCGTAACGTGCTCGAATTCGCCAAAAGTAAAGATTTACTCGTGGGAGGTGCTCCGGATACCTTTATGGGGGCTGGTTTTCAAACCTGCCGCAAAGTGATCGACGACGGTTGGATCGGTAAACCGATTGCGGCAACCGCGTTTATGATGTGCCACGGTCATGAACATTGGCATCCTGACCCGGCATTTTATTATCAAACAGGGGGCGGACCGATGTTCGATATGGGACCGTATTATTTGACCGCCTTGATCCACTTGCTTGGCCCTGTGAAAAAGGTCAGCGGCATGACGCAGATGAGCTTCCCGGAGCGCACGATTAGCAGCGAACCGAAATTCGGGCAAACCGTGACGGTCGAAGTGCCGACCCATATCAATGGCATGATGGAATTCGAAACCGGAGCCACCGTGAACATTATTACGTCATTTGATGTCTGGAGCCACGACATGCCGTTTATTGAAATTTACGGCACCGAAGGCACCTTACGCTGTCCCGATCCTAACACCTTTGGCGGCGATCCGATGCTCAAACGCGGGCGTGAAGAGGAATGGTCGGTCATGCCGCTCAGTCACGGTTTCGCGGAAAATTCGAGAGGTATCGGAATTGCGAATATGGCAAATGCGGTCAGGAACGGTGGATCGTTTCGGGCGCAGGGCGCGTTGGCCTTTCACGTCCTAGATATCATGCAATCGCTTCATGCATCCGCTGACAACGGGGAACATCTTCAACTCGACAGCCAGTGCGAACAGCCGGAACCGATGCCGATGAACATGAATTGGACGACCTGGTAAAAGATTTGTAGAACCACGGCATGCGCGAGATACACAAAAAAGAGGAATACTCTTTTTTGTGTATCTCGCACATGCCGTGGTTATCTATCTCAACATGAAAAAAGCCTTAATTACCTGGGGCGGCTGGGATGACCATGAACCTCAACAATGTGCGGAAATATTTGCCGAATTGCTCAGAACTGAACACTATGAGGTGAAGGTCTTCGATCATCTCGATTGTTATCTTGATCAAGATTATATGAATTCCCTCGATTTAATTGTGCCCACCTGGAATATGTCGGAAATCAGTAAAGAGCAGGAAGCCGGGTTATTGAATACAATCAAATCCGGTGTCGGGATTGCCGGCGCTCATGGTGGTATGGGCGATTCGTTCCGGCAGAATACGGAATATCAATGGATGGTCGGCGGACAATGGGTAGCCCATCCGGGGAACATTATCGACTATAAAGTCAATATCACGGAACCAGACGATCCGATTGTCGCCGGATTGAGCGATTTTCACATGCATTCCGAACAGTATTACATGCATGTCGATCCGACGAATGAGGTGCTGGCGACCACAACCTTTTCCGGCGAGTACGAAGGCGCATATTGGATTAAAGGTTGCATAATGCCAGCGGTCTGGAAAAGAACCTGGGGCAAAGGTCGGGTATTCTATTCCTCTTTAGGTCATGTAGCGAAAGACTATGATGTGCCGGAAGTCAAAGAAATTCTCCGGCGCGGCATGCTCTGGGCTTCAAGATAACCACAGGGAAAACTTTGTAGCGCAAGCGTCCTGCTTGCGCTACTCACTCATCACGTAAATTTTGATAGAGCACAGCTTCATTTCGCAGTACGAGTGGAGTTGACTTTCTATGCAATGCGATAATAGTCTTCCGAGGAAAGGGAATAAACATTTATCGAGATATCGTGAAATGTCGAACTCTTTTCGTAACGAAAACCACATTTTCTCACCACAGTGATTGAGGCAAGATTTTCAGGATCAATCATAGCAACGAGGCGCGAAAGTTTTTGAGTTTCGAAGGAATAGCGCATTGCGGCTTTGGCAGCCTCTGTAGCAAGCCCTCGACCCCAATATGAGCGGGCGAGACGATAGCCGAGTTCGACCTCTTCAACACCGTCAATTATTGGAAAGTAGTTGCCGCAATAACCAATCACACGGTTGGAAGATTTCTCCTGGACAGCCCATAATCCAAAACCCCTGTCAGCATACCCGGCTATCGTTCGATTGATAAAATCACGAGTTTGTTCGAGAGACAACGGACCGCTTAATGAAAACTTCATGACTTCGGGATGTCCCAGCACCTCAACCATATCCTGAAGATCGTCAGACGTAAAATGTCGCAAGATGAGTCGTTCGGTTTCTGTAATACGTATAGCAGTATTCATCTTTCTCCTTTACAAACTTCAGGATGATCAGAGCAAAGCTTCGACCGTTAACGCTGTACTTGAGCGCTTTTGATATTCCCATCTCATCACCACACTGTCATCAATGCGCGGCAACCCCCATACGAAAAAAGGGCGTTCAATGAACGCCCTTTTTTCGTATGCTCACATCTTACTCACATTTCCACAGGCCGTACACATTACAGAATTCGCGGGTTTTTTTTGAGCTCATCGGCACTGACCTCGATCTCTTCTTCCGGAGTTTCTGGTTCGTGATGATGACAGAATCCATCCTTAGAAGGCCATAATAATTGCTTATTTAATTTGCATTGTGTAATTGGTGTTGAGTGTTTGTGGCAGAAGACAAGACACGGAACACAAAACACCAATCACAAAATTATTTTCCGTACACTTCGGGATTGACGCAGTTTGGGGCTTCTTTGCCTTCGAGCATCGCTAACAAATTTGTCGCTGCCAAACGGGCCATGCTGCCCCGCGACGAGACGGTCGCTGAAGCCGTATGAGGCGTCACGACCACATTTGATAATTCTTTTAAGCCCTCAACCATTTTGGGTTCAAATTCATAGACATCCAGTCCGGCTCCAGCAATTTCCTCGTTTTTCAACGCTTCAACCAGTTCCACTTCGTTCACAATCGGTCCGCGCGCCGTATTGATCAGATAAGCGGTTTTCTTCATCTTTTGAAACTCAGTCTTTCCGAACAGATGTTTTGTCTCGGGAAGCAGCGGGACATGCACGCTGACGAAATCCGACTCCGCCAACAACGTATCCAGGTCGACTTTTTGAGCGCCCAGTTCTTGTTCGAGAGTTTCATTCTGGAAGGCGTCAGCATACAGAACCTTCATATTAAAACCACGGGATTTCATGGCCATCGCTGTACCGATTCTTCCAGCCCCTACAATTCCGAGAGTCTGACCGGTGACATCGCCGCCGATAAACTGCATCGGTCCCCAGCCTTCCCACTGACCGGAGCGCATAAAGGTATCGGATTCAATCATGCGCCGGCCAATACCAAACAGAAGCGCCCAGGCCATTTCTGCGGTCGCATCGGTCAACACGCCGGGCGTATTGGAAATCGGGAGGCCGCGTTTCGTCGCTTCCGGGACGTTGATGTTGTCATATCCGACTGCGTAATTTGCAAAACCTTTGACACCCTGGGCGGCTTCATACACTTCCGCATCGATTTTATCGGTCAAAAGGCAGAGGATACCATCGCGGCCCTTAACCTGTTCAAGCAGTTCCTCACGAGTTAGCGGACGATCGTGAGGGTTTATCTCCACATCACATGTGGCTTGCAACAACCCGATCCCTTCTTGTGGAATCATGCGTGTGACATATACGTTTGGTTTTGACATAGCTTACTACTCCTTTCTCTCAATGTTACATAAATATAGCGATCCTAAACGAGTTATATCATTCTCTGGCGCTTGTACCCACCCCTTACACCCCTTTTGGGAGAGGTATAAGGGGTGGGTTGCTGTATGCTACAATTGGCCTGCGATGCCTATAGCGAGAAATTAATGAGACACTCTTCTGGCTGCTCATACTGCATTCTCCTGAGAAAACATTGTTGTTCCATGTTCTTGCTTTGAAACCTCTTCTTTTTGAGGCTGCAGCTTTAAGGTGTGAATTGATTTTGAAAGATGGGTACGCATCGCCTTTTCGGCCTTTTCTGGGTCGTGATGCCGGATCGCCTCAACAATAGCTCGATGCTCTTCGACTGTTTCTTGTGAAGCCCTCACCAGCCCTTCTTGTTGCTTATATTGATAGCTGAAACTGATAATATTATAGGATTCGAGGATGCTCGATAAAAACTCTTTCCCTCCAATTTCGACTAAAAAATTATGAAATTGACGGTCTTCTTCAGCATATCGTTTACGATCCCCAGATTCTGCAGCAGCATTCAGGCGGTCGAAGAGAACTTGAAGGTGTTCGATTTGGGCTGTTGTGGCTTGAGAGGCCGCTCTTCGTGCCGTCAGCCCTTCCAGAACTTCCCGCAGTTCGAAGATATGTACCATCTCCTGTTCTGAAAAGAGCCGTACAAAAAAGCCTCTGCGGGGTTTCGAGACGATCAGCTTCTCGTGTTCAAGCATTTTGAGCGCATTAATGAGGGGGGTTCGACTCACTCCGAGTTCATGCGCCAATTTATCCTGTAAGATCTTTGTTCCCGGCGCAAGTTTTCGTGCAAGAATCATGGCCTTGAGGGTCTGATAAATCTTCCGATCGAGATTTTGATGTTTAACGCCGAGTTTTTCCATGCTGCATCTGCGCGAGAAAGGCAATAAACAATATAATATTCTTAATTTTGTATTTAAAATTCACTATATAGCAACATCTGTCAAGAAAAAAACATGTTTTTGTGTTTTATATTTTAATTGTATCCCTACATCCCTTATCGGGGGTCTGATTGGATTGGGCCTGCTCAACAAGCACACCTTCATCGTGTATGTCATAAGCGGACTGATAGGCTTAGTCCTCACACCTTCCGGGAAATACCTCACTCAGAAAAGAAGTGATTCAAGACTCATTGAACGCCAGGACCGTGGGCGACATGTACGCCGGCGATATCGAGCATAGAGGCGTTGGCTATTATCCTGATAAAGCCTATAAACTCGAGAAAAAACTTATGTAAACATTTATGAAATCTCACCACGCGATACATCACGTGGTGACTTTGACCAAATCTGCTGAAGCAAATTTTTCGTACGCCTCCTGAGAAATAAGGAGGCGTATCGTTCGACCCGTTCATCTACCGGTCTAATCTTACAAAATCGGGCCACATTCTGGCATAAAATGCCCGCTGAATGCCGCGTACGCTCTCCCCGCCGTCAACCACGATATTAGAACCGACATTGAAGTTCCCCGCTCGCGAAGCCAGAAATATGGCTGCCCCGGCGAGATTGTCCATCACCCCTACCCGTTTGGCCGGAATAACTTGTTTCATTTCGTCTGTGTGATCCCGGGCTACTGTGTTCAAATCAGTAGGGAAGTCGCCGGGAGAAATAGTATTAATATGAATCCCCTCCCAGGCTAAACTGTCCCCCAAGTGCCGCCCCAATTGTATGACGCCCGCCTTGCTGGCGCCGTAGGCATAATTGTAATATGAGTTGAGTTTTCCACAGCCGTCGATAGACGCAATATTGATCACATTTTTGGGGGTTTCAGGCGAAGCCTCAACCCGCAGGAAAGGCAGAAACTCCTGGATCATAAAGAAGATGGTTTTAAGATTGAGATCCATCACGGCGTCCCATGTTTCCTCCGTGATATCCTCGATCTCCTTACCACCATCGCTGATTCCGGCGTTGTTGACCAGAATATCGAGAGACTGCTCCCGTCCACCATAGGCTTTTGCTAATTCCTTGATTCCGGCGACTGAACTGACATCGGCAGAGATATACTCGCAGGAGCCGATTTTCGACAATTCCTCCTGTTTCTTTTTCAGGATCTCTTCTTTGCGCGCGACAATGTACACCTTCGCCCCAAAATTGACAAAACCTTCAGCTATCATCGCCCCGATACCAACTGAGCCACCAGTTACCAATGCGACTTTTCCTTCCAGTGAAAACAGATCCTTCATGGTCGAACCTCCTTGTGCTATTAATAGGTATCCTGGACAGGTCGTATGATTTTTGCCCCACCCCTTGCCCCTCCGGGAAGAGAAATTCCCCTCCTGGGAGGGGCAAGGGGTGGGGCAAAATTTTCCAGGCATATGAAACACCTCATGGAGGATACCTACATTGTTCATATATGTATCAAGACCTTCGCCCAAACAGTCGTCGTGAATAGTTGACATGAGAGTATCATTTCACCGATAATGTCAAGCAAAGAACGTTTCTCCTGATCTCTAAGCAAGTTATTTGTGTATTCGCTAACGGTAATAAGTCGCATCTTCCTTCCTCTCCCAAGGCCACTTTTTTCTCACATCCAACAATGAAAGCGAAAAGCCCCGGATGATTTTTCCTAAAACATCAGAAGTCCAAGCGACGCTCGAAAGAATAACGCAGAAAGAGATTGACATCCAAACACGAATTTCATAGGATGAAAAATCTTGATCTGTTTGATTTATTGATTGTTGACACGTATCGCATCATTTAGGCAAGCGAAGGGAGGCTTCTACGATGAAATCCGACGATACGTTCAATTTCGCTAAATTAATCCAACCATTTATCCTCATGACCTTTTTTTGGGCCATCGCTGTCGTGCTCTGGCAGACGACAGATACCATCTTTTCCCTGTATAACTTTCTGTATCAACGGGATAGGATGGTATCTGGAGGATAAACTACTCGAAATCGAACGTATGGTTAAACCCGGTGGTTATGTCAGCCATCTTTTTCGATAGACCGTCTCATTCAGATTTGACATTTCGGAATTCTCGTCAAGCCTCGCCCGCATAGACGAGTCTTCACAGGTTGGAGGGATGAAATGATAGATCAAAAAAGTATGCAGCAACATCCAGACAGCCCGGAGAACCAAACCCCTTCGAAAATCTGGTCCGAATCAGATGTTACCGGTCAGGAAGGTCTGCAAAATAACGATTTTCTCACTATTATCTCGATCCAGATGGCGGATTTCCTGAAGATCATTCCTGCACTGACGGGAGGGGGGCAAGAGCACGCAGCGTATTCGAAACGATTTTACGAATATATTAACAGTCAGGCAAAATTAGCAGAAGCGCTGCTCGATAGCTGCGGGGCCAAAGAGAATCGCGCCTGGTTTCTGCTGAGAGAATTGATTGCGACGATCCGGTGCCTGAGTATCGTTGCCTACGAGCTTCGCTACCTCGAGATCCGGATCGCGTCGTTTGAATCGCTCGAAATCGATGCACTCGACTTCCATGAGATTACAGCCGATGTTCGTAAAATTTTCGATCGTCTGCTGCGAAACACCTTCAAAGCCTGTGAACGTGAGGCCCTTAATCTTGGCATCACCGTTCCTGAAAACGGGATAACCCTTGAAGACTTTCCATTATTCCAATCGCCCGGCAAACTTCAGGCCGACATGAGGGATGAACAGCTCAGGAAGGAAGATGAGGCGATTATCAAAATTGCCACCTCGTTTTTAGAAATTGCCGAAGGGTATACAGCTCTGGGTTTCGGTCATCTCTTCACCGCTCAGCAGCTCGCTGAAATGGTCCCGGATCACTTGAACGAAGAGCGTTTGCGCGCCTTTGAGGCGGGAGTGCAGAATCTCCAGACGATATACGATACCCATATCCAATATACCGACATGGAAGCCCAGGATTCCAGGCTTCCGAAACTGAGAGGATGTATCTCGATCGCCCTGCACTTACTGGAAATTGCGACCGAACTAATGCACTTTCACGAACGTCATGAACGGAATGCACGCCAGGCAGCTATCTATAAAAATCTGCAAAAAATTATAGGACTCTATCAAACCCTTGATTTAATGGGGAATTACGCGCTGTTCTACTGCACGCAGTTTCTTCAGGAAGGGAAACGCTTGAGTGAAGAAGCCGTGATGGATTACGCCCAGGTGATCTCGAAACGGATCTCGATCCCGATCTATCGCGGATTTCATGTGCGTCCCTCGACATATGTTGCGAAAATCATTCACCATTATGGAGCAGATGTCCAAATGTACTTAGGGGACGAGGGGTACGATGCCAGTTGCGTGTTTGATTTGTTCAGAGTCAATGAAGAAATCAACATGGAAAAACGTCGCGTCATTGCAAAAAAGCTGCTCAGTTCTCAAAATATCACCGCTGTAACCGGAAACCTCCTCCCACACATCTTCAAACGAGTGCTCAACGAGTTGATTGATGAGCAATTGGTTGTACAACATCAGGAGATTCTCCCGGGGGATCTTGACATCAGAGGCCTTGAAGAAAGCGACCTGACGACAGAAGAAGTGAGGGGGGCCATGAATCAGATGATTGCCCGCGCATTAGCCATCGGAAAGATAGACATTCTCATGCCGCTATCCGTGACATTTATCGGAGACAGACGCCCTCTGGAAGATATAAAGATTCTTGCCGAAAACGGCTATGGTGAAGATGCCCAAGGTAATAATGTCCCGCTTCCCCAAAAACTTTCTTATTTATACAAATAAACAGCCTACAGGCACAGCAAAGCCGCCGCCCATGCCCGTCAGTTGGGGCTGTTATCAGCGGGTCTCTTCCCAGGGAATTGCTCAAACGTTTGAAATCAACGATTCCCACCACGGCAGAAAGCTGCTGATCGCGACCCAGAAGAGTACATTCAAAGAAGCGCTTGTCGCGGAAATCACACAGGAATTAAAGGGACACCCGGTGTACATAAAAGTCATCGATATCACAACTCTGCCAGCTACGCGAGAAGCAGACTGGAATACTATCGTCGTGATCAATATCCGCTGGTTATTAACAATGTTACCATCCTGGGATGCTTAGGCGGACCGAACCTTTGGGATGAAGCGATTTCACTTCATGAAACCGGTAAAGTCACGGCAAAACCGATCATCTCTCATCGATTGCCGTTAAACAAGTTTGTCAAAGCATGCGATATGATGCGGAACCGCACGGATAATGCCGTCAAAATCGTCCTGGAACCATAATCTCTCACATTGCCAGTCCCACTGTTAGCCCCTTTCTATGAAAGAAAGAGTCGTCCGCCAACCGTTTGTGTTCCATAACGGCATTCTTGTGGCATATGACCGTCGCAGAAAATATTTTCCTTAGGACGCGAACCGGCAAGTTCGTCCGGTCAGGTCGATGCTTGTCGAAAGCAGACGCCTGCCAGACGTTTTAGACATGCCGCTCGACCCCCGCGTCTCGGTCGAGCATCTCTCTATTACGCAGCGACAGATGATTGAAATCGCTAAAGCCCCTTCACAAGAAGCGAAACTCATTATCATGGATGAACCAACGTCGTCATTGACCGACCATGAAACCGAGATGCTGTTTAAAACGTCGCAAAATTTAAAGGAACAAGGGGTGAGTATCATTTTCGTGTCTCACCGCCTGGAAGAAGTGTTCATGCTGTGCGACCGTCGATTCTATCATACTGGCCTTAATCTGTCTGGCAACCGGGCTGCTGGCCGGATCGCTGCCTGGATGCGTGAACCCCCTCTTTATCACGAGAACCAAACTTCCGCGATATCCCTCCGATTCGGGGAACGCGAATACAATTTATGTGTCTCTATGGGGGCTCTGCATGCATTGCAGGGTTCGCAGCCGATTGATGGCGGCGGCGACCTCAAAGATTCGCGGCATGGCATAACTGCCGAGTTTGCGAGGCGAGAGCAGATCTACACCTTGCGTTTCAAGGTCGGAGAAGAGCTGTTCGAGTCCTTCGCGCAATGTAAGTTTTTTTTCGGCATATTTACGGGAATAGTAGAGAATAATATCTCCGATAGCACGAGTCTGGCTGAGATCAACAAGCTGTTCGAGGCTGCTGAGATCGAGCGTGGTCGTGCCATAGATCAGGGTGTGCAGCCCTTTGACATCGATCTTGACATCCCGCTTGCCACGACTGGCATCGAAACTTTTGGGTTGTGGAATGCGGCCGACAATGTCACCAAAATGAGTGCCGCCTTCTTCCTGTCGTTTGGTTTTGTGCTGTTGAATGATTTCACGAGCCCGAATCGTCACATCATAAGGGATGTAGGAATCCATCGCGATAACCGTATCAGCCACGTCAAAATAATCGCCGGAACCACCCATCACGAGAATTGTCGAGACACCATAATCTTGGTATAACTGTCGAACTTTATCGACAAACGGCGTGATCGGCTCTTTCTCTTTCGCCACCAATTCCTGCATGCGTTCATCGCGGATCATGAAATTGGTAGCCGAGGTGTCTTCATCAATCAGCAACAGCGAACTCCCCATTTCTACGGCTTCCATGATATTTGCGGCCTGCGACGTGCTTCCGCTGGCGTTTTCCGTGCAAAACCGTGTTGTCTCTTTGCCAAATGGCAAATTTGTGATAAAGGGTGTGATATTCACACCTTCGATTCTGCGACCGTCTTCGGAACGAATTTTACAGGCATCCGGTAACGTAGCGACATATTCCCGGCCATCCCCAGAGATATGGGAATACACACCTCGTTCAAGCGCATTCAACACCGTTGATTTGCCATGAAAACCCCCGCCCACAATCAGAGTAACCCCTTCCGGAATTCCCATGCCACAGACTGTCCCCCGGTTTGGCAGTGTCAGTTCGACTTCAAGGGTTGACGGAGATTGGAAGGAGACAACATGTTCAGTCTGCGTTTCCTGAAGAGGACGATCATCGACTCCGCTTCGGCGAGGAAGAATCGAACCGTTCGCCAGGAATGCAACAAGCTGTTTTTCTTTGAGCATTTTCCGAAGAACGGCCTGATCTTCAGCCGTTTCAACATGAATCCGAAGTGTATCTTTCTCCATATTGTCATATATGAGTGCGCGAGTGATGATGTCTGGCAACTCACGAAAAATCATGGCTTCTGCCTCACGACTCAGCACACGCCTGCCGGCTGCGGGGAGGCCGACGGTGAATCTCACTTCGATCTGCTGCTTTGTCACGAAAACGGCGCTTCGGTCAAGGATTTCCTGCCCACAGCAGTCAATTTGGATGCGCCCGCTTTTACCGCTCCCACGGTGCCCTTTTACAACCGATTCGAGGGCGTGGTGAAAATGTCTGGTCATAAAATCTTCCAACGCAATTTTACGGGCGGAAGATTGAAAGAGGAATGCGGGAAATTGACTGACCGTTTGAGACATCTGAATTCGGAAACGGCTCGGCGAGGCAAAAGGATCGCCCTGCACGTAATCGATATGCAGAATATAGCGAGAGAGTTGGTAGCTTCCCTGAATATCTTTATAGGCTTTATAGCCTCGCCCGTCAATACGGCGTAATACGGACCGAAGTGCTTGTGCTGTCTTCATCGTTTTCTCTCTCCTTTTATCACAATCTCCTATATAGCAATCCGAAAGAGGATGCCATCTGGTGGAACAGGCATTCCTACCTGACGGCAGGCATCCGTCCAAGACAGCGACAGTCTGCCATGGCATTGTTGAGGTTTTTCCTTATCCGCTTAGTAGACATATTGCTCGGCATGCGTCGAAAGCTTGTCAGTTTTTTTACCTTGACGAAATGACATCCGTTTGTCAAGAGTCTTGATCTCTCAAGGGTTCCATGAGTTTGGTCATAAAACCTCTCATGATGGAATACATACGATCCGGAACCTTCTTGCTCGTATAAAATTCTCATCTAGGTAAGGAATGTAACGTGACAAATCCCATAGTAGAAGAACAAGCAACTGTGTTAGTGGTTGATGACGATCAGAGTAATCTTCACCTTCTTGTAAACTATTTAAGTAGCATCGGATTCAAAGTGCTTCCTCTCAAGCACGGGGAGCATGTGTTCGAATTACTCAATCGACAGCAGCCGGATATGATCTTATTAGATATTTTAATGCCGGATATTGACGGATTTGAGATTTGTCGTCGTTTAAAAGCCTCTCCCGAGACACGAAATATCCCGGTTATCTTTATGAGCGCACTTTCTGAGACCATTGATAAAGTCAAGGGCTTGCGCCTGGGAGCCGTTGATTATATCACCAAACCATTACAGTTGGAAGAAACCTTGGCTCGCATCCAAACCCACTTAACGATCCGGCGTTTGCAACAGCAACTTCAGGACCAGAATACCTTTCTCGCTCGGCAAAAAATTCGTTTCGAACGTCTGGCAGAAGCCACATTCGAAGGCATTGTGATTCAGAATGACGAGCGAATTGTCGAAGCCAATGAAGCTTTGTTGACCTTGTTTACATATCAACGAGATGAGTTGTTCGAACGCCCGTTTCTTGATCTCATACACCCCTCAGAACGTGATGCTGTAGAGCAATACCTCTTAAACGCAAATACCCCGCCTTACCAGACATGTGGGCTGCGAAAGGATGGTTCTGCCTTTTTTATCGAAATGCAAACCAAAACAATGCCGTACCAGGAGACCGCTCTCAGAGTAATAGCCATCCGCGATATCACGTGGTGCCGGGAAATGGAGCAAAAAACGGCTCAACTCGAACGAGAGAACATCGAGTTGCGTGCAAACATCAAAGAACGTTACCGCTTTGGCGATATCATTGGAAAAAGTCAGGCAATGCAAGACATTTACGAACGGATTTTGAACGCAGCAGCCTCCGATGCCCATGTTGCGATTTATGGAGAATCCGGCACCGGGAAAGAACTCATCGCCCACACCATTCATGCTCACAGCTCACGTCACACCTCGGAATTTGTGACGGTGAATTGTGGTGCTCTTCCAGAGAATTTATTCGAAAGTGAATTTTTTGGATATCGTAAAGGGGCGTTCACCGGGGCAAACCATGATAAACCGGGCTATTTCGATCTCGCCCACCGCGGCACATTGTTTTTGGACGAGGTCGGGGAACTGACTGTCACAGAACAGGTTAAATTGCTCAGAGTGATCGAAACCGGAGAATATAGACCTCTGGGAAGCACTGTCAGCAGTAGTGTTGATGTACGTATTATCGCTGCCACCAATCGTAACGTGACAGAGCTTCGTCGGCAGGGATTACTTCGGGATGATTTTTTCTATCGCGTTCATGTTATTACATTCACCACTCCACCGCTTCGAGAACGGAAAGATGACATTCCTCTCCTCATCGATCATTTTCTCGAACAACATACTTCTATCGGGAAACGACCGGTATTACCCGGAAAAATCGCTGAAACACTCTATGCATACAATTGGCCGGGAAATGTTCGGGAATTACGAAACGTGCTCCATCGCTATTTAGCCGGACAGCCACTTGAATTTGACGAGGCGATTTCGTCGGAGTCTCATGGATTTAATCCGGAAAATCTCGGCGAAGAGATCCGTCCGTTACGCGCAACACTTGAGGCCTTTGAAAAACGTTATATTCTTATGGCCTTGAACGAGCATCGGTGGCACCGCGAACACACGGCCAAAGCATTGAAACTTCCTCTACGCACGCTGCAGCGGAAGATGAAAAATCTTGGATTATCGAAAAGAAAAAATATGCCATAAATGGCACAAAAAACGCATTTATTGTCACTTCTATATTTTCTTTTTATTTTATAAATACTTACCAGCAAGCTCTCAAAAAATAATACGACATTTCTGGCACTTTTTTTGAATAACGTCAATTAATATATTACCTATCTTCCCCCTATCAGTCGCCTTTTGTAGAGCCTCTTCTCTATAACGGCACGCTTTTTGCTTAGTAGGGATAGATAAAGAGGTTTCATACAAAAATTTATAACGTCTTATTTTTTTTGACCTTGACAAATTTGTCGTTATCTGTTTTCATCATCATTGAGATCTGTCATTAATAAGTGTACGTTTAATACACTCTTAATGAATGTTCTTTAGATTAACTTGCAGAAGGGGGGGATTACCTTAGCATGTTGCCGCAATTATATAACGCGCTTACAACATACGAAGGCATGTACGTGTTTTATCTCATTCCAATCGTGTATTTTTTGGTGATTGTGGTGAATTCATTGTATTCATGCATCACGCAGAAAAAATCGATTGGATTTCAAGAAATCGTGGCTTTACTGGCAATCCTGATAATTTGTGCAGACTTTATCAGATATCTGTATCTCTTTTTGAGCGGAACCGGAAAGCTGCTCCAACCGACAGGACTTTTCGTGAAATATGCTATCGGTTTTTTGATATGGCTTTGGGTCATAGGGTATAGCTATAACGTATACTTCTCACGTCAAACTGCCGGACAATTTTTCAATCGACGAGTCACCATCATGGCTATACTCTTTGTAGGAAGCCTTGTATTAGGAGGGATTGTGATAGCTCTCTCATAAAAACCATCGTGATATGCCGGAAAAGCCTGGAGGATATTTCGTATCCTCCGCTGTTTTTCCGGGCTTTTCTTCCTCATAAGCAGCCATACCATTCGTCTGTTATCTGAAACAAAATAGCCTTTCCCCCCCTTTTATTCAAGGGTTCTATACCATTCCTCGTTTTTTTGCACGAACTTTTAGAAAAACTCCTTGACAAGCCGCCTGAAAGAACCTCATCTGAATGTAAGAATCAGCCGGCCCCCTCTGACTCAATGACTTCGCTCAACAGTGGGCTTTTCGCATCTCACGTCATCTTTCCACGAAGGGAGTAAGCGATGTAGTGGGCTTCAAACCTTATACCCTTATCGTGCTTCATATACGCCGAGATGGGGCGCAACGGCTCATTTCACCAGCAACTATCGAGTTTGAATGCGGCTGCCCCTGCACGGTTTAAAATCGAGGCCGCTTTCCGGCAATCACAATTAAAAGATCTCGTTCTTCGAGTTGATAATCGAGCGGAGGGTTCGAAAGGAGTTCCCCATTCTCCCCTTTTTCTATGGCCACTACCAGGCATTGATATTGCTCTTTCATCTTGATTAAAAGCTCTAAAAAATTTTTACCAACCAGAGTTTCGGGCGGAGATACTCGATACAATTCCTGTCCGAACTGGGCGCTTAACAATTCTGAGACAACGCGTGTCACCCCATGATTCAGGGCAGCCCTCGAAATAAGGGCACTGCTTAATTCGCCTCCCACAATAATTTCATCGGCCTTTGCTCGTTTACAATGCTGCACATTTCCCGCATCACTTAATTCCACAATGGTATACACTTCAGGATTGAGACTTTCAACATTCAGAGTCGTTAAAATAACTTTCGCATCACGGGCACTCGTATCGAGCGTATCATCGCCTAAAATGATGACAGTATCGGCCTGAGCCAGATTGGCTCGTTCTAATGTGTCGGTATCGGGTTCCCCCTGGATAAAAAAGAGGTCAGCGTCATCGAGGGGGGGGTGTTGACGACTCGCGATAAGCACAATCGGGGCTTCCGCGGTTTTCAGATCTGCGCGTAATTCACTGATAATGACACGCGAACGATGATTCCAGCCACAGATAATCACATGATCTTCAAATGTATAGGAACTCATTCCTCGATCCTCCTTAAATTTCTTTTCAACTAACACACTTGCCAGGGTCGCACTGAGCATCCCCAACAATCCTATCCCGAAAAACATAATCATAACCGCGATAATTCGTCCTCCCAGCGTCACAGGTGAAATATCGCCATATCCAACAGTTGTCAGCGTGACGATAGTCCACCATAAGGCATTGATCGGTGACATCTCCGGTTCTAGCATCAACACCCCGAGAGCGCTGATGAGAACAACCACTCCGATCAACGCCAGTAATCGATGCAAATTTTCGCGTTTTGCAAATCTCCACATTCGCCGAAGACGGCGAGGCATACCGACCATCGAACTCCCTCCTCCTTATAGCAGAGCTGTCAGATTCTGGAAATTTGTGATAAATTCCACTTTCAAAGTGGCCTCTATCTGAACGATTTCGCAACGTCATTCACATGGAGGCCGCTTGAAAGATGGATTCCACGGAGAATTTAAGAGCCCTGTCTATCTTATGGATAATACCATGCGTACAGAATGCGTTCACTTCATGGGTAACTTATACTATTGGCCGAAAAAAACATTGTAAAGCAAAAATTCGTATTTATCTTGTACTTTTTTCAGAGAATAATTTTACACAGATCGTTCACCCGGCATGATGAAAACGGTCTCAAACCTGCCGAGTATCGAGGCTCTGTCAGGTTTATTTTCAAAGAGAACATCACTCTTGACAGAAACGTAACTCACGACGATAATGAAGGATGATTTAAGAATAGGCCATACTGTAGAGAGGGAGAGGATATAACATGTTTTAGGAAGCACCTGATAGGAAAAAAGGAGGAGAATTATGAAAAAAATCATAGGATTAAGTTTTCTTGTTTCCCTGGTGTTTTTGAATGTACTGAGCGAGGCTCAAACTCCGACAGAGAGAGAACAATTGGTTCAAGAACTCGAAGCATTACGCGAAGAGATCCGCTACCATAACAAACTCTATTACGTCGATAACAACCCTGAAATTTCCGACGCTGAATATGATACACTCATGCAGCAGTTGCGGGATCTGGAGGCGGCCCACTCCGATCTGATTACCTCGGATTCACCGACTCAACGGGTTGGAGCGACCCCTTCGGAAGAATTCAAAACGGTCACTCGTTCGCTTCCGATGCTGGGATTGGCAAAAGCAAAGGACGAACAGGAATTATGGAAATTCGACCGGCAGCTAAAAAACCTTCTGGACTGGGAAGGTGAAATTGAATATGTGTTCGAACCGAAAATTGACGGTCTGTCGGTTGAACTTGTTTATGAAAACGGCGTATTCACAATCGGCTCGACGCGCGGAGACGGCATGACCGGTGAAAATATCACGCCAAACCTGAGAATGCTTCATGCCATCCCATTAAAGCTGCTCAGATTGGAGGGCGAGACATATCCAGCACGTCTGGAAGTGCGAGGGGAAGTGTACATGAACAAAAACGATTTTGAGCTCCTGAACGAAGAGCACGCTCAGGAGGGGAAGGAATTGTTTGCCAATCCACGCAATTCCGCCGCCGGCTCCTTGCGCCAGAAAGATCCGGCCGTCACCGCAGAACGCCGTTTAACTATCTATTTCTACGGTTCCGGGATTATTGATGGAAAAACCTTTGCGACTCATTGGAAAAAGCTGGAATATTTCAAAAGTCTCGGTCTTCGTACCAATCCACTTAATCGTATCTGTTACGGTATCGACGCCGTGCTCGAACAATATCAAGCGTTGAAAAAGACCAGAGAGTCGTTGCCCTATGAGATCGATGGCATAGTGATAAAAGTCAACAATCTCCGCTGGCAGGAACAATTGGGAGAGATTTCTAATAGCCCCCGCTGGGCGATTGCCTATAAATTTCCACCCAAACAGGCCACAACACGAGTCAAAAATATCGTGATTCAAATCGGCCGCACCGGGTCGCTGACGCCCGTGGCCGAGCTTGAACCGGTCGAAATTGACGGTGTGGTAGTGAGTCGAGCGACTTTGCATAATCAGGTCGAAATCGAACGCAAGGATCTTCGAATCGGTGATACCGTGATCGTCGAACGGGCCGGCGATGTGATTCCAAAGATCATCAAGGCAATCACCTCAAAACGGACCGGAATCGAACAAGTCTATCAGTTCCCGGATTTCTGCCCGGTGTGCGGCGCTGAAGTCGAAAAGTCAGAGGAAGAAACGATTGTTCGCTGTATCAACCCTTTGTGCCCGGAGCAGCAACAAGAGAAAATCGAACATTTTGTGTCGAGAAGCGGAATGAATATCAGAGGGGTTGGGCCTAAATTGGTCGAGCAATTACTTGCAGAAGAATTGATCCACGATGCTGGAGATCTTTATCGGTTAACCCACGAACAACTCATTGAACTAACCGGTATCAGAGAGAAATCAGCTCAAAAAATTATGCAGGCAATCGAGCGGAGTAAACGTCCAACGCTGGCACAATTGTTATACGCCCTCGGCATTCGCTACGTCGGGAAGCAGACCGCACAGCTTTTAGCAGAACATTTTGGGAGTTTGGAAGGTCTCAAAATCGCATCGAAAGCCGATCTTATGAACATCCAGGGCATTGGCCTCAAAGCTGCGAACAGTATTACGCGCTATTTTCACGATGAGCAGACCGCAAGGCTGTTTGTCAAAATGTTCGAAAATGGTGTTGAAATTGCCGCTCCTGACGCCGCAAGTTTATCACAACATTTAACCGACAAACGTTTTGTGCTGACCGGAACTTTGGAGGCCTATACACGCGACGAAGTCACACAACTCATCGAGCAGGCCGGCGGGCGTGTGACATCGAGTATGAGTGCCAATACGGATTATCTGGTGATTGGCCGCAAGCCAAGTTCATCTAAAATAACAAAAGCACAGAAACTCGGCATCGAAATTCTTGACGAAGCGGCATTTCAAAAATTACTCATAGGGGGATGAGAACCTGGGACAACATGCTGCAGAAGGAGCCAGAGCTGGAAGACCCCTGCTTTGAAGGCGATAGAGTAATCCTCATTCGGGTGTGATGGTGGCCCAGCCCTTCTTGTCTATGAGACAGGCAGGAATGCCTGTCTCACCAGATCACATCTCATTTGGGACTGCTATAGGTGGCCCTGCAAATGTCTCCCCCAAAGCAAGATTTCATGCTTCAGCTTCTGGAACCGTTCTTTTAAGCAAGATATTGAGCATATCCTCGAAATGATCTTGCGAAACCTCCAGACGTGTCGCCACCGCTTTCAGCAACTGGCGTTCCTGCGGTGCGATTTTCCCATCTGCGACAACGGCTTCTATCAGATAATTGACAAGCTGTTTTTTCTCATCATCTTCTTGTGGCAGATAGACGTATGCCTCTCCCTTGGCGAATTTCTCGAAGGCTGCCTCCAGTTTCTCTTCAGGCACTTTGAGACGTCGGCATAAACGTCGCAAAAACTCACTTTCCTGAGGTTGAAGTTTTCCGTCAGTTACTAGCATACTGACAACCGAATTTAGAATATCAATCTTTTCCATCATGCATTTCCTCCAAACGTTCGTTCGCCAATGTTCCAGTCAAAAATACAGGGATGTAGAGAGAATAGTGTCTCTTCTCCTGAAAGCAAACGCAAGAAAAAAAAGACACGTGCTGAATGCTCGCACCCATCAAAAGGGCACTGACAAGAACGTTTCCCACTGATTTGGATAGAACATTATCACACACTTACAAAGCAATGCAACTCGCACCAACCCTAAGTACACGAGACCGAGAGCGATGAAGCCGCCATTAAACGTCCCCAAGCAAAACTATCCTCGACAATCCACACCACAATGCCGGCTGGGATGGTTCGACTGGCCTCATTGGTGATAAAGACCAGAGCATACAAAAACTCATTCCAACACAAGGTAAATGAGTACAAGGTGACGACAGAAATCCCAGGTAATGACAAAGGAACGAGCACCCTGGTCAATACTTGAACCTTATTACATCCATCAATAGTCGCTGCATCATCTAAGCTTTGAGGGATCGTTGAGAAATAGCCGTAGAGCATCCAGATACTGAATGGGACGGTCGCGCTCAGATATGTGATAATCAATGAAAGAATCGAATCGTGTAGACGAACCCTGGTCACAAGGAAAAACAGGGGAATAAAAAGCAAGGCCGGAGGGATTAAATATGACGCGATAATCGAGCGCGCGATAAGCGTTCTTCCTGGAAAATCCAGTCGTGTTATCGCAAATGCTCCCATGATTGAAATAACAATCGAGAGCAGCGTCACGCAGACGCCAACGATCAAAGAGTTTTTCATGTAGACGAGAAATCCGCTTCGATCGATGACATCCTCAAAATTCTCCAGGGTGAGTTGTTGCGGCAGGAGGGAAACATCTGCGGCAAAAAAGTCTTGCATCGAGCGAAATGCGGTCAACACCATCCAGACGATCGGAAAACAGGCCCACAGGACTGCAATTGCAACTAAGGTCCAAAAGCAATATGTGAGAACAGGGGATTTTTTTTGAATAATCATAGTATCAACCTTCGTCTATCATGAAACGGATTCGCGTCGTAACATAATTCTCGTCAAATACAAGCTCAACACAATAAATATCGGGATCGCGCTGATGGACACGGTTGCTCCTAACGAAATGTTTCGCTGTTCGATCCCATACTTAAAGGTGAGGGTTGCCAAAATATGCGTTAACCCGGCTGGCCCCCCGCGTGTGAGCGTATAGACGTATTGGAAATTATTAAACGTCCAGATTGTCGAGAGCATGACGGTTGTAAAGAGCACATTTTTTAAACTCGGCAAGGTGATGTGCAGAAATTGTTGAGGGGCCGAGGCTCCGTCTATAGCTGATGCTTCATATAATTCGGACGGGATTGTGACCAGACCGGCTAAAATCATCATCGTGTAAAATGGATAGCCTTGCCAGACCGAGGCGATAATAATCGATTTCATCGCGAGTTTCGGATCTGATAACCAATACATGAAATCATTGATGATATGTAATTTCATGAGAATGATATTGAGGACACCGCTCATATCATCAAAAATCCATTTCCACGTCAGCGCTGAAATAAAGGGAGAGACAGCCCAGGGCAGAATGATTAAGGCTCTGACCAGTCCCTTGAAACGAAACGACCGGTAGAGAATCAACGCCGTCACCATCCCGATAAGTAATTTAATCAGAACGCACATAAAGGTGTAGTGAAATGAATTCACAAACGCGCTTCGGAACAATTCGTCATTGAAAAGTTTGATATAATTTTGCAGGCCGAGAAATGTCCCTTTGGCTCCGAGCGTCTTATCGGTAAAGGTCATGCTGATTGCCGTCATAAAAGGATATACGACGACAAGGAGTAAGACAAGCAAGGTGGGAGCAAGAAAAATGTAAGCACTTCTGATTTCAGCCCGTTTTCTCGGACTCAATGTCGATTTCATGGGATACCCAGGACCGATTAAAAAAATCCCCCAACATCTCCATAAGGATATTGGGGGGGGATTCAAGGGAGATTGTTATTTCATGCTGTCAACGATTTCCTGCATTTTCTCAGCAGCTTGCGCAACAGCCTCTTCGGATGACTTTCCTTTGACTAACATTTCCAGGAGGGCATTCGAAATTACTCGTTGCACGAGAATCTCAGAAGCAGCGGTCGTAACCGGACCAGGATAGCCGATGACTTTCGCATCCTCAAGCATACCGGCCAAGTTAGCAAACTTAGGATTGGCTTTCCAAAAGTCAGTCTTGAACAGATCGCGAAAAACTGGCAAAAAGCGCCCTCCGGCAGATTCGATAATTTTATTATAGTTATCAGGTTGATACAGATCGCGCAGCAATTCTTTGGCTAATTCAGGTTCTTTCGAATCCTGAGTCAGTGACACAGACCAGCACGTTGTTAAGTTTGAGCGTAATCCTGTCGGGCCTGCGGGCATTCTGGTGAGCGCTGTTTTATCGAGGAGATCCTCGTCGTTCGCTGCCATCCAGCGGTAGACGCTTCCGGGATTGATAATAAAGGCCGCTTTTTTCATTTGATAGGCTTTATTATTTCCGGCATCATCCCAGGTTGTCGCGCCGCGCGGGATGGTTCCTTCTTTATACATCTTGGCGATGAAGTTAAACATGTCGATCGATTCCTGACGATTGAACGCCACATTCCCCTCTTCATCGAAGGCATTCGCTCCAAAGGCCCACATCATAATTCGCAGCGAATATTCATTATCATTAATTTCATTGAGCGGATGGCCGAACGCTGCTAAGCGGGTTTTCTCTTTGATCTTCAGAGAAATTCTGTCAACATCTTCCCAGGTTTGTGGTAACTGTTCGCCAACTTCTTCGACAAGATCCCGGCGGACATAGAAAAAATAAATATCATTCTGAAATGGCAAACCATAGAGGACGTTTTCATACTCAAGAATCGGAAGGACCCCTTCAAACATGCCGCCTGCTCGATGTTTTATTTCGTCGACAAAGTCATTGATCGGGACCAGGACTCCTTTTGACGCATAGAATTTACAAAAATCAGCGTCCATCATAATAATATCAGGAGCCGTATGGGTTTCGAAAGCTGCGGCGTATTTTTCTTTCTGTACTTCGGAAGTCACCGTGATATATTCGACTTCTACTCCATTTTTTTCTCCCCATGACGTGACGATTCCTTTGATGAGATCATCTGTTTCCCGATCGAGGGCTTGTTTCCCCCAAAAGACGAGTTTTTTGGTTTCTGCGGCCGAAATGTGACAATAAACACCGACAACCAAATTTACGACGAGAAGAATTAAAAACAGTTTTGTAAAGCGTTTCATAAACAGCCTCCTTAACATGATTTTTAGGAATGTGTGCGTATCACTCACGCAGCAAGACAGAAAACGAACCTCACATTTCCGAATAACAGAATCTTTTCGTCCCCGCATCACCTCCTCAAGTAAAGTTCTACACTCTTTTTCTACTTCATTGTCGGTAAGACATGCAAATCTTTCCCCGCCATAAGTGCTTGCTGCATATGTTCAGTCATCGCCTTCGACGCCAGATGCGGATCGCGCAATTGAATGCTTTCGACAATCTTCCGATGTTCTTCGACAGAATTACTCTTCCGCTTTGGCCGGAGTTCATTGATTCTCCGATATTCCTTGATAATATCAGAAGCCAGCAACGTCACTAACGAAGCCAGAACAGAGCTATGAGCATATTCAGCGATTTTTAGATGGAAGTAGATGTCCTCATCCAAAGCCCGATTCCCTTCAGCCCTTTGACGATAGAATGCCTCATTAGCCTGAACAATCTCCTCGATTTCCTCGTCTGTTGCACGCAATGTGACAAGTTCAGCAGCACGAATTTCCAACACAGCCCTGGTGTCATTTAACGAATCATAATCCTCACCTTGCAAATGCAGCACATTCGAGAGAACACCTTCAAGGGCTTTGACTCCTATTTCAGAAACAAAGGTCCCTATTTGCGGGACAGTATTCAGCACCCCATAGAATTCTAATTTTTTCAGCGCTTCTCGAACCTGGCCACGGCTCACACCAAAGGTCTTTGCCAAAGCATTTTCCGAAGGCAGTCGATCCCCGGGTTTTAACGTTCCACTTTTGATCAGATCCCGAATTTGCTGAATGATTAATTCAGCGGCCTTTGGGATTTCAATTTTATTGATATGTTCTAATAACTTCGATTTCATGAGCAATATATATTTTGATTGACTAGTTAATCACAGCTACTTATCATAGAAAACCTTGTCAAGTTATAATTATGAAATTATTCCATATAACTCTCATTTGAAGGAAAATATTTCGATTAACAGGGCAAGGTGTGATTACGAAATTTTACAATTATGAACTAGTAAACTATAAGCAAATTTAGATAATAGTTGGTTAGTCTATCCATGTCATCGGACCGGAGTGGGTGTGCTGTGTGTTGCGATCGTGTGGAGTGAGTCCGGAGATTCCTGAGGCAGATAATCCAGAGAAAACTCCCGTTCTCCTTCAAACACACAGATTTCATAGTTCAGAGGAGTGTAGCCGAGATTTGCGGCTTCATGGTCGCTATGACGGATCTGCCTGCCGAAGCAGACGTGCCCTAACTGTTTAGTTTTTAAGATGTTGAAAGTAGAACTGATATTCCCGCCTTGCAGATGGAATACTTGTTGCTGTTCATCAAAAAGAATCCCCATATTATTCCCCCTTGTCATATACAAAAGCCGAATCCGGCTTCTCTCCAAGGAGACTCTGAAAAGAGCCAACATGACGAAACTCACCGTTTGCAATCACTGGATAGGCCAATATCAAGGCGTTCGGACGATTCATCCCCGGCTGAATGCCCGGAATGTCAAAGAGATATGATTTATTCCAATGGACGCCAAGACTCGTAGCGAGGTGGCCGCCCGCGGAAAAACCGCAAACTGCCGCAGAGGTTTTATTCAGTAGTGCGACAGATCAAATTATATTGAGGCTGCAAGCAGCTAAAAGGCTCCCAACCTATTTGCCTACTCAGTTCGAGGGTCTTTTGAAGCTGCCAGTCATTGAAATTGCTGAATCCGAGATAGCGGACTTTGCCGCTTTTGACAAGGCTGTCGAGCGTGCTCAACGTTTCTTCCATCGGCGTACCATTGTCCCAGCAATGCACCTGATAGAGATCGAGATAGTCGATTTTCAAACGGCGCAGGCTATTCTCGACGCTTCCCGGAATGTGCTTGCGGCTTATGCCGACTTCGTTCGGCCCGTCTCCCATTAGAAAACGCAATTTTGTCGAGTGACCAGATCGTCCCCCTGTTTGTCTTACAGCTATTTGCCCACGATTTCTTCCAATGTGTCCCATGTATATACATCGGCGGTATCGATAAAATTCGCCCCGGTTTCCACGAAGCGATCAAGGATCTGATGGCTGGTTTGTTCGTCTATCTCCCGATCACAGGTCATGACGCCCAAACACAACTCACTGACCTTTACACTGGTTTTTCCAAGATAGCGATACTCCATGTCTTGTTCTCCTTTGGAATTATATATATCGTTGAACATCCCGGTTCGTTTAAATAGGAGGCCAACAGGGATGTCGACAGGTACAATTATTTAACCATTCCAGGCGGTTCCGCGCAGATCCTGCCAGGGGCCGCCGTCAGCGAATCGCTCAGGTTCTAAAATTTTCGGGCGGGGATAGATGTTCTATTTTTCTGCCGGCAATAATAACGCTGCTGATCATAGGTCGTGAAAGCACCCAGGCAAGAGCTACCCTCGACGGGCTGACCTCATACCGTGCCGCGACTTCTTTCAGGGTATCGACCACATCGAAACCTTTGTCTTTGTCGAACATCACGAACTGCCCGGCATCAGCAAAACGCGTGCCACTCTGAGGCGCGGCATTCCGATCGTATTTTCCGCTGAGAAACCCGCCGGCCAAAGGACTCCAGACTAAAATTCCCATGTTATGATATTCGGCAAAAGACAACCAGTCCGTTTCCAGGTCGCGTCCGACAAGACTATAGTACATCTGGGCGGTGACAAATTTTTCCAGATGCTCTTTTTCCTGAATACCAAGAGCGGTTGCGGCCTGCCAGGCTAGATAGTTGCTGAGACCGATGTAGCGCACTTTTCCCTGGCGAACCAGATCGTTCAGGGTGCGCAGGGTTTCTTCCAGTGGAGTCTTGCTGTCCCAGCCATGCACCTGATACAGATCGATATAATCGGTTTTGAGCCGTTTAAGGCTGCTTTCGACCCCTCGCATGATATTCACGCGGGTCGAGCCGCTCCGATTGAAATTATCACTCATCGGTAGCCTGACTTTCGTCGCCAGGACGATCTCTTCGCGTTTGCCTTTCAGCGCATTTCCCAGCAGGTTTTCGCTTTCGCCTAAGCTGTACACATCGGCGGTGTCAATAAAGTTGATGCCCTGATCCAGCGCAAAGGACACCATTTCATTCGTGGCCTGCTGATCGAGATTACCGACGTTCATTTTCTCCCCGAACTGCATCGTACCGAGCGCGACAGCACTGACAATAAGTCCACTATTTCCTAATTGTCTGTATTTCATAATATTTCTCCTTTGTAAAATCTCCTGTCAGAGGGAAACCTTCTGACAGGAGATTTTCACTTTCCGCAAGTTTCGCTCATGAAACATTCTTCAATGATCCACCATCATAGCTCCTATAAACACAACAAGAGAAACCACTGTACCAATCGATAGAATGTTCACTACGTACTGCTGGTTTTCACTCTCCCCCTCTTTCAAAAATGACGCGATAACAAAAGGCGGAGGCAAGCGAATCATTGTCAACAGTGCATATTCATACAGCGGTTCTAAATGTAGCAAGGTTTTTTATGAAGATTTTATTCAGCGCAACAACGATTCTCAGCAGCAAGACTGTTCGGATCACGATTGTTTGCAGCGATGCGCGTAAGGTCTTCATATCGAAGCTCAATTCGTACCCGATCGTTAAAAACATACGAGCGAAGAAACATCCAAACAACTGGTCGCGGGTGAGTTAGCTGATATTCTCGGGCTGACTGTGATGAATGCCAATCTCTTTGAGATTGATTTGGAAGAGGCACTCGAACGGAAATAGCTCAAGTGGATAGAGTAACGATAAGAAAAAAAGCGATCACAGCATAGACTGCAATCGCTTTATACAATGAGCCGCCCTGGACTCGAACCAGGCACCCTCTGCTTAAAAGGCAGATGCTCTAACCGGATGAGCTAGCGGCCCTCTCTCAACTGACAAGACGCTATATAGAAAGTCTGGGTTCTTTTTGTCAAGGAAAAAAATAGTGTTTCTGATTTTTTGTCTTTTTTTATAACAACATACTTTTTTCTATCATACAGCACGTCAGCGTGACATACAGCGTTTGGGAACCTTTTCATGCACACCATACCCAAAATCAATGCGACAGACAACAACACCATTTCACAAAAAAAGCAGGGGCGGTAAACTGCCCCTGCTCTGTACAGCATGATGGTTTCATCCCAACTTTGCTCAGTCTTATTTGTTGCGTTTTCTCGCCACACCCAGGATTCCAATAACGCCAACTCCCAGCAATAAGACAGTTGCCGGTTCCGGAACTGGAGCGACTTCGGCTTTCACGATAAAATCTTGATGTGTTCCTGTTTTCCCGATAACATAGGAACTATTAAGTGAAGCGATGTCTGAACTGCTAAACGTTTGAGGAACGCTTGCCAAATAGGATTCAGCATACGTAATAGCGGTTGTATTCCCTCTTCTGACACGGAAATCTCCAGAGTTCAGATTGTAATCGGCATCCACAATCATATCCCAAAAAGCTAACTGTAATCCGGCAATCTCAGACTTTGTGCTTTCTTCAGTGTAATAGGTCTCAAACATCCAGGCAATTTGTAATCCACTATTATACTCTTCCGGGCTGACAAATTCGACCGGGAGTTCTCCTCCCACTTTAGCGCCTTGCCAGGGGTCCACACAAAAACCGGTGAACCATTCTCCGTCATCCAGTAACTGTCCGCTGTCATCACGTAATTGGAGTGTGAACTCTCCAACATACATGGTCCTATTTTTCCCATCAAACGTTGTTTTAAAATTTCCACGATTGGTCCATTTTGTTCCGACAAAAGAGTCGGCATGAACGAGGGCAGGAACGGCGAAGACAACAACTAATGCAACAGCAGAAAATTTGGTAAACATTTTCATAACATAACTCCTCAGTTTTACCAAATGGAACAAAAAAAGCCGGCTTCAAAGAAGCCGGCTTGCCTGACTGATCATTCTTCATGATTCAAGGCAACCCGGCCGTCTTCTGAGTTGAAGACCCGTAGCTTTCCGTCCCATTTTCACAAATGGTTTGGCTTTTTCAAGAATACAATTCAACAGTTTTAAATAACTGTCTCTTCATTATTGCATGTACTGTGCCAACTAGAACATTTTAGGTCGCTATACCTGCTAACTAGCCTAAAAATAAGGAGAAAAAATTCTTTCTTTTGCAAAAAGACTTTTTGCATCACTCTCAAAAATCACACAAAAGCGTCAAGAAATCCGACACCTCAAATGAAAAACAGAGACCAAATCCTACCTAAAATCCTTCAAATAGGCGAAATCCGGATTTGTCAAAAAAACCGACACCTTTCACGTCAAGCAGACGCTTCCTCTCCATAACTCTAAAAAAAATCATCAGATACATACATTACAATACATGTAAAATTTTCCGACAGTCCTCTTCCTCATCTTCATTACTCCGCTCGCCATGAGCCTGCCATTGCCGATGTTTTTTGGGGAGAATCAAAGAAGACAAAAACTCCATTCCCCATTTTGACATCTTTCCAAGAGCTGCTGTCAAATTCAACACAAAAAATGCTGCACGTCGGCATGTTATCAATGGGAACACGGGCCAGAGATTGGGCAAACATCGTCATACCGGGGTTATGGCCGACTAAAATAGCATGGTTCGCTCTGTCATCAAGGGTGTGGACGACCTGAAGCAAGGACATCACTCCCGCCTCATAAATCGATTCATCTATGAGAATTTGCTCCTGTGGGAACCCGACCTCTTGCGCGAGAAGCTGAGATGTATGGATCGCGCGTTTTGCCGGGCTGGAAACAAATATGTCCGGGTGAACATGGTGCTCATGAAGCCGTTGCCCCATAAACGGAGCATCCCGCAGGCCACGTTTATTCAGCGGACGATCAAAATCCGACAACAACGTGTCTTTCCAACTGGATTTGGCATGTCTGATAAGATACAGTCGTTTCATACATGTTCCTTTGAAATTGGTACGTTTGGTCATTGACAATTAGTCATAAAGTGTCCCCTTTAAGACGTCTGGCTTTCAAGTTCGGCAAGGTTATGTAACGCCTGTTCTTGAGAGATTCCACAGATCTCTTCCAAAGGGATAAACTGTTTGCAGACATCAGGACGTTCAGGACGTCCAAAAAGTAAGCAGCGATTTTCAGCATCTAACTGGATACAGCGCACTCCGGAAGGTTTTCCATTCGGCATTCCCGGAATTGGTGAAGAAATCGATGGGGCGATACAACATGCCCCACATCCGACCCGGCAATTCATCGATGAAGACCCTCACTGCAAAGACGCAACATCGCAAGAGAAACAGAGATCAAGGATGAATGCGTCATGAGACATAATGGTTCAATCGTCATTTGGGTCTGCTTTCTCGGCCCGTAGTTCTTCGTTCTTTACGCTTTTGCGCCACCGCAGGAGAAGTTTCCTATGTACCGACAGCATCAGGCTTTTTACCGCCGAACAAGCGTCCGATGGCACGAAAAACTCGCTTGATTCCACGCCAAATTTTTGGTAACAGCCAGATGAGCAGTATGATAAAGACAACCAGAAATCCCAAAAAAATGGAAGGGTGATTCAAAGCAGTCCAAAGACCAGCCACCACAGCCACATCTTCTCCAATCGACGCGGCCACATTCGTAAACGGTTCCGGCGAGGCATTGATCATCACCCGTGTTCCGGCTTTTGCGGCATGAGAACCTGCGGCAAGTCCGCCTCCCAAAATCGCGGCAGCAATTGTTATCGCAGGGTTGGCCGAACCAATAGCCTCGGCAGCCAATAGCGCGCCCAGCGGGATGCGTATGAAGGTATGTACGGAATCCCAGGCCGAATCGACGGCTGGAATTTTATCGGCAAAAAATTCGACAAGATACATAATGCCAGCGGCAACGATGATAGTCGGATTGGTTAAAATTTCCAGACCAGCCGGCAACGTAATGGCTTCTGTAATTCCCAGAATTCCCAGAACCAAAATGGTAGCATACAAATTAATACCGCTGGCCCAGGCCGCTCCCATTGTCAGCGAGATGGTGTGGATCAATTCTTGATAATTTTCCATATGCTCTCTCCTCTTGAGTGAATTATGAATACTATTCTTAAAATTTTGGCAGCACAGGCATTCCTGCCTGTGACCTGCAGACAAGGATGTCGGCTCTACCAGAAATCTCAAAGATCAATTCATATTCACTTATGCTCCAGCATTCTTCATCAGCCTTGACACACCCCTGACAGGGCTGAGACCCTATCATGGTATCATGCCAGTGAATAGTGCTGTAAATCTGTCATTCATGCCATGTCGTGACGTCGCGCAAAAATTCGGATGGGCAAAATGGCATTCTTTTGATATTTTTCATGGACTTTTTATGCAATTTTTACGCCAACACCAGCGATCCCTCCCTTATTTCAGGGTATTTGCTGAAAAACATATTGAGAGCATTCAATCGAATGATCGTTCTACTTCTGCTTTTTCTCTCGTTCAATTTCCTCTATCTCAGCCATAATGTCTTCAAAGGTCTGGCGATTCACTTCGCTCTGTTTCGGAGCAGCATGTCCAATTCCAATTCCTTTTATCCCTTTCAGCGGCGATTTGGCAATATCGAGCAATCTGTCGCCTCCAAGAATTCTCATATAAATATATGCTCCTAAAAATCCGCCCAAATGTGCCAGATGCGCAACGCCTCCCTGAACATTCGAAAGCTCGCTGAGAATTTCGATGCCGGCAAAGACGAACACAAGCGTACGCAGTTTCATTGGAACAGGTGGAAACACCAGCATAATCCGCATATCCGGTGACAGCACAGCCGCTGCCATCACTACGCCGAACACGGCACCGCTAGCCCCGATGACAGAGCTCCGAGAAGACCAATTAAAGAGCAGCCAAAACAATGAACCGGAAATCCCACTAAGAACATAGAGCGTCAAAAATCGCTTCGTGCCTAAACGCTGGTAGACGTGGGTGCCAAAGAGGTATAGCCCCCACATATTCAGCAGCAGGTGCAGCCAATTCCCATGCAGAAACATATAGCTGACAAGCTGCCAAAAGCGAAGCTGTCGGATGCCATAGGCACTGAGCGCAAATTGCCAACTATTCGTTCTGGGAACAAGCAGAAAGACAAGGCCATTGATAGCGATCAACGCCATCACGACATTCATACTTAACGGGGCTTGAGGTTTCTTTGTGTGAGAAACGATTGTGAAGAATCTTTGCTGCATCGACTTAAAATCCTTTGCTATAGTACCTGACAGATTGGACAAACATGTGTACTGCGCTGCCCTACAACCAGGCGTTCGATGGGCGTATCGCAACGCGGACACGGCAGCCCGGTACGCCGAAATACGTTGAGTTCGTCGCTGTTACGTCCTTGCCGCCGTCCGACTGAATAGAAATTGGCTTTGCCAGTTCCTAACGTCGTCCCAAGATTTTTTAATCCGCGCCGCAGCACGAGCCGAATCGTTCGGTGGAGTGCGCGGACCTCATCTTCAGACACCGATGAGGAAATCCGCTGAGGATGCAATCTGGCTTCCCAAAGAGCTTCATCGACATAAATATTTCCGAGGCCAGCCAAAAATCTTTGATCGAGCAGTAATGGTTTCAGCAAGCGTTTATGCTGTTGCAACGCTTCCCAAAACCGTCGGGCAGTAAATTCATCGCTCAATGGCTCCGGTCCCAGGTGGCCCAGCACGCTTTCAGCATCTTCGACAAGATACATTCTGCCGAATTTTCGTGTATCGTGAAACCGTAACTGCCGCTTGTCGTCAAGGGTCAGAACGACATGCTCATGTTTGACACGCTCGATGTTCGGGGTAACGAGATGCAGCCTGCCGGACATACGCAGATGAATCAGCAGATGGCCGTGCTCTGTAAGATCAATGGCAATATACTTGGCCCTGCGCCAGATTCTTTCGATAGTCAACTCTCTTATCTGCTGACAAAATTCTTCAGGGGAGAGATTCTCAATCGTTTTGTGCCAGAACACCTCCGCTCCGGTAATAGTTGTTCCCACTAATCCGGCGGCATTCAAATCATTCACAACGGTTTGTACTTCAGGTAACTCAGGCATAAGTCGTTACACATGTTTTGCCACAAAGACAGAAAGGCAGAAAAGACAGTTCAAGGCTTTTCTTGATAAACCTCGTATCGTTGCAGCGCATACTCCGTATTTACAGAAACAAACTGAATAAATAAGGTGCTCCGAACGCAATGATCAGGATGCTGAACACTTTCATCACGAATCCGGTTCCTATCATTTCCAACAACGAAATGCCTTTCATCTCACCAAAGGCCAGCCCGTTCACGCCGGTCGCAATTGGCGTCATAAAGGCGCTGGTGCAGGCAAAGGTAATCACGAGAAACGTCTGAATGACGATTGGACTCTCTGGTCCAAACAACGGTCTGACAACCAAAAACATGGCGATCTGAACGACAGTATTACTGAAAATTTCTGTCGAAAACGATGTCAACGCGGCTACCACAACATAAAAGAGAAAAAGCGGGAGCTGTTGGCTTAACGCCGACTTAAACATTATAATAATATAGTCCTGGACGTGAAAAATTGCGCCAATTCCGATAAATACCAGGATAATCCCGATTAACACAACCCCGCGCCAGGGCAGGTTGCTGTAACAATCCCGCAGGAGTAACAATCTGTCCGGCGCAGTAGCTGTAGAGGAACGGGTCGGGAAAAACAGAACCAGCAACAAAATGATCGTTGACAGCCCAGTAGCAGCAAGCACACCCAGCTCATCCGAACTGGTTTTCATCAAAATCGAAAACAGAACAGAAAGGGTAAAAAAGATTGCGGTGATTGTAAGCGCTGTTCTTTGCCGGGGATGAGTCGCATCGGTGCGCTCAAATGTCACCTGCACCAAATCATTCTGATAATTCCATAAACGAAAGGTAACCGTCAGAACCGCCCAGGCCAACACAATAAGGGCAATCACCATCGGAATTCCCCACGCCAGCCAGAGCTCGAAGCTGAGGAGTTCGGTGCCGGGAAGATCGTAGAGCGTGGCATACAGTACCATAATTCCATTAGCCGGAGTTCCGACGATCGAGCCCAAGCCTCCGATATTTGCGCCATAGATCAAAGCGAGTGGCAGAAGAGTTTCGATTTCCCGATAGCGTTGCGGCAAGGCTTCCTCGAAGGTTCGACACAGCAGCTTGATTAACGGCAACAGGGTTAGGACAGTGATCATATTCGGGATAAAAAATGATAACGCGGCGGAAATCACGATCACGTAAAGGGCAATCTGTGTAATCGGCAGATGCTGTTTTCCTATTGCATATAAGACCAGTCGCTCCGGAATTTTCGTGACAATCAGCAAGCGCGAAAGCAGAAAGCTGTTCATGAAAATGAAGAGCAACTGAACCTTATCGATGTGTGCCAAAAAAAAATGCATATATCTCCTTTTGCCAGAGCCGGATTTTCTGTCAAAGAGATTTTACAGATTTCATCATTTTGAGACAATCTTTTCTCACTCAAGCAATAAAATTATGGGACAATATCGACAGAAGGAAAACTCATTCACTGTGATACATCCTGTTCGATGTGTTTTTCATGTATTTTTCACAAGAAGATGTCATACATCCGTAATACTTTTCTTTATTCTTCTTGACAAGATATGTGCTATTTCATATATGATATATGATACATAAAGGGTTAAGCTTTCCTTGCCCATCTTGCATCGAGACGCTCCTCTGGAACAGATGACGATATCGATTTTCGAGTATGAAACCTTTCATGTGAAAAAAGTATCGTTGTGAAGGCGTTCCATGTAACCCTAATCATATAAAACGGAGGGAATCTTTATGAAAAAGTATTAGGAGTTATGTTTGTCTTGCTGCTGTCCGTCTCACTGCTAACTTCCAGCGCGCTCGCGAAGTATCCCGAACGAAATGTCAACATTATTATTCCCTGGTCAGCAGGCGGAATGACTGATATCCTGACCAGGCCTGTCGCCAAATGGCGCGAAGACTACTTCCGGCGCCGGCGCCGGCGCCCATTTCCTGACGTGACGCAGCATATCCAGTCCAGTAAGCTTAGAATGCTGGCGATCACCTCAATTTTTCTTACCTTAAAATGTTTCACATTGTACTCTCATGTCGTAATTCTTCGATAATTTCAATTGACAAATCCCTGGAATCTTCTATATCCTAAGGATGAAAACCTTAGGAGCAAAAATAGTGTTCCGACTTTTGACAACCTATTTTTCCAACATGATTGACAGGCTAAGCGGGATTTTCGCAGGGAATGTTATCCTGCCAATCCCATTATCCCGTCAAAATTCTATTACCGATACTGTCACATACACTGCAAAAGGAGAATGATGAAAAAACACGAACTGATCAATGCGCTGGCTTCAACCCTCGCTTCAAAGGACGACGCCGCGAATCAGAAGCTCCATAGTACATATATCAGCACGGTCATTACGCTGTTTGCGACCATTGAACATCTCGGATTTCAGATTGTTCCTTCACAGGAAGATTCAGAATACACAAGCGAAGCTATGCTTGAAGAAATTTTCAACAAATGGTGCAATAAATTTGAGATGTCTCCAAACTGGCCTGATACGATCTCTTTGGAGGAAAAGTTCGATCGGTACTTTCTTCCTAAAATTCACGAGTATCTCATACAAATCGAAACCGATCGCGAATCGTATCAGAACCGTTTTTATGTGATGCAATGGGCTTTCCGTAAGTTTTTTAAGACCTATGGGGACGTGGCAAAAGAATTCGAATATGCCAATATTCATTTCCTGACCGATGATATACTCGGCAACCTGACAAAGAATGACGCTTTATAGATTCTCCTCGATTTCAGGTTTTCCCCCTGATAAGAGCAGCAGACCGATCACGATACACCTTCAGGGAGCGCTAAAGCGAAGCTTGAACAATCAAGGCGGCGCTTTAACATTCCTTTTCCGTCTGACTACTGCTATACTGGCCCCATGCCCCTAAGATGCCCTTTGTAAAAAGGGTGTAACTTTCCTTGACAAACCCGGCCAACAATGTTTATTATAATATATGCCCCAAAAAAATCGACAATATCCCGCGTTTCCTATTCCTGCCGTTGGCGCCATTCTGTTGAATGCTGATCGCGTGCTGCTCATCCAACGCGGTCAACCACCGGCAAAAGGGCAATGGACGCTGCCAGGCGGAACGATAGAGGTCGGAGAATCACCCGAAGCAGCTCTGAAACGGGAAGTGTGGGAAGAGTGTCAACTTGACATCAGCGTGGGAATGCTGGCCACAATATTTAACAAAGTCATTCGAGACGAGCAGAAACGGATTGCATATCATTATCTCATTCTGGATTATCTTGTTCGTTCTCAAATCGAGAGACCGTGGAAAGAATTACTGCCCCAGCCCGGTTCCGATGTCATGGATGCAAGATGGATTGCATTAGATGAACTCGACAAATACGATCTCACTGAAGGGCTGCTCGATGTCATTTCGAACGCAGTGAGTATCAATTCAATGCCAGAAGAAAAGCGTACAGGTGGACAGCCCTTGTCCACACACGCATGAATGACCGTGCTGAGGCACGACACGCCAACAGGGATGTTGGCACGTACACAGGAGAGGATGAAATATGAAACGGACGTATGGATCGCAGAAATCTCTGAAACGTGTAGCACTGCTTGTTGGGTGCATATGCTTCATCGTGTTATGTTTTTCTAAGCCAGGAACAGCCATTCAACCGGGGAACGAAACTGTCCCTGCGACAGGGGAAGCGATTCAGGGAACGTCCAAACGTCCTGAACGTCCGATCGCATCATCACAAGTTGATAGCCGCACGATAGCCGAACAACCGCGTCAAATTCAAAAACGCTGGGCCGACAATTTTCTGCAGCAATCGGTCAGAAACGTCACCGACCCGCAAGACGGCCTTCGAAAAGACGGCCGTGTGGCTGTGCTGGAAGGTGTGAATTCACAAGTTGTCTATATGTTCGACAAGGCGAACAAGGTGATCAATGTTCCGAATCAGGCCGATATTACGATTTATACCCTTGATCGAGGCGGCTACGATGGCCCATATAATGTGTTTGCTTCCAATTTCGGTGCATCGAACTGGATGCAGATCGGCAAAAATGTGATGGGAACAACCTCACTCGATCTTCCCGCCACCCTCGAGTCCGCCGAATTAATCCTTATAACCAACCTCCACAACGGAGCCACCTACATCGAAGCGGTAGAAGGTTTAACAATGGGGCTTCCCATCAAGCAAGGGGCCGGTTCTTTTAGCTATTTCCCAGAATCGATCATCGGCTTGAGAGGGGGAAAATTGGATTATGAAGAGCTCGAACGCGCAAAAATGGTGCTCTCTGCCGGAGGAATAGGCTATCAATTAATTCCTCTGGGGGAAATTGAAATCGAATGGGAATCTCCGATTAAAAATGAATGGAAGGTGGAGGAATTTCATATTGAAGCTGATGGAGAATATGAAATTTATGCCAGTGACAGTCGGGGCATGGAGAATTTTATTGGCCGGCGAGCTGGAGTTCAGAGTATAGATCTTCCCCAAAACATGACTGACGCCTCAAAAGTTCGCATTCGCAATCATAACAACAATCGTCCGGTAGTTCTGTATACTATTGTAGGGCGACGTTAGGACATGGATTATCTTAGAAACAATGTGTACAATATGGTGGTTCAGACAGTCTTGTCTGGGCTGACAGGCAGGAATGCCTGTCCCACCAACGGTGACATGTTCTTTCTCAGATCTTCCATGATTTGACACACCGCTCGTGGTGGGCTTGTCGACCTACAATCACTTTTCGACAAGCCCACCACGAACGGATACGGTGTCTACGTATTTCCGAAATGCTGTACCAGGTTGTAGAACGTTGTTTAACAGCAATAAACTTCCAACCCTTGTCAGGGTTTCAACCCCAGACAAGGGTTCTTTGAACTTTCAGGATGGTAAAAAAACTACTTATCATAGGAATCATAGGCTTTCTGATTCACACGATCGCGATCGACCCTGTGACGTCGGGCATCATCTTCTCCGGGAAAACTCCTTTACGAAAGGTGCTTGACCTGAGTGCCCATTTTTTGATCGGCCTGTGTAAATTGCTGTGGCAGCTCGGACAGACGCTTTTCTCACTGGTTCAATATCTCTGGGACCACCTTCAAGGCAACCATTCACCATCTCATGAAATCCGAAATTCCCACGAGTTATATCAATTATATCAACAAGTCTCTGAGTGGTCAGGGCTTCCCTGGCAAGTATTTTGGGGGATTCATGCTGAAGAAACCAGTCTGGGAAAAAATTTAGGGACCACTCCCATTCTTTCAGTGCTGCCAAAACAACAACAGCCCTATTTCTATCAAATGTGCCGAGAATTACGCTGGGACCCGCAACAAGTGTATGGTTCTCATAAAGGGGCTGTCGGTCCATTTCAATTTACCCCAGAAACCTGGGTGCGAAATGCCGTCGATGCCAATGGTGATGGGCGTAAAGATCCCTTCGATATAGAGGACGCAGCCTACTCCGCTGCCAATTATCTTGTAAGACGAGGCGGGCAGTCGGATCTG
>PDWJ01000210.1_pt1 | contig 95340 bp, 83 predicted proteins | sample 1430881 | NCBI WGS metagenome assembly PDWJ01 (sample SAMN01162460, study PRJNA174530) | Oral metagenome, whole genome shotgun sequencing project. | biome: Marine environment; feature: Marine mammal; material: Swab sample of the gingival sulcus; isolation source: swab sample of gingival sulcus...
AAACAACAAAATTAGGGAAAAATAGCATTGCTTAACGTTTTTACGCCACTGGTTTATGATGATGGCTCGAAGAGGCGGTATTTTCCGACAGTGCCTATATTTGCCTTGCGCTTCATACAGCAAAGCAAGACTGTTAAGTGTTGTGGAGACCGACAGATGTTCTGTACCCAGTGCCTTTTCTATAATAGCCAAATCACGCTGATATAGGGGTTCTGCTTGTTTATATTTGCCTTGTGATTCGTACAACTCGGCGAAATTATTAAGTGTTTCTGCTACGGAGGGATGTTCCTTGCCTAATATTTTTTCTTTAATTGCCAGCGTGCGTTGATATAAAGGTTCAGCTTTTTGATAGTTGCCTTTTACTTTATACAACGTGGCGAAATTATTTAATGTTTCGGCAACGTCAGGATGTTCTTTGCCCAGTGTTTGTTCCCTGATTGCCAATGCCTGTTGATACAAAGATTCCGCTTGTTTATAGTCTCCCTGTTTGTGATGTAATAGAGCGAGATTATTGATTATTATGGCAACTTTGGGGTGTGTTTTGCCCAGTTTTTGTTCTGTGATTGCCAGTGCCTGCTGATATAAAGATTCTGCTTGTTGATAGTTGCCTTGTTCTTGATGTAATTTAGCGAGATTGTTTAATGTTTTGGCAACTTTAAGGTGCGTTTTACCTAATTTTTTTACTCTGATTGCCAACACGCGCTGATACAAGGGTTCTGCTTGTTGATAGTTGCCTTGTTCTCGATGTAATTCAGCGAGATTGTTTAATATTTTGGCAACTTCAGGATGTGTTTTGCCTAGTTTTTGCTCTCTGATTGCTAATACGCGTTGATACAAAGGCTCTGCTTGTTGGTAATTGCCTTGTGTTTCATATAACAAAGCGAGCTTATTAAGCGTTGTGGCAACAGACGGGTGTTCCTTGCCCAGTGCCTTCTCTGTGATTGTCAGCGCACGTTGGTATAAGGGCTCTGCTTGTTGATAGTTACTTTGTGTCCTATACAGCTCGGCGAGATTGTTCAATTCTGCAGCGACAGACGGATGTTCTTTGCCCAGTGCCTTTTCTGTGATTGTCAGTGCACGTTGGTACAGGGGCTCAGCCTGTTGATAGTTGCCTTGTTCTCGATATAATTCAGCAAGATGATTTAGTGTTTCGGCAACCTCAGGGTGTGTTTTGCCTAGTTTCTGTTCTTTAATTGCTAAGGCACTCTGATATAAAGATTCGGCTTGTTCATAGTCGCCCTGCTTATCTAAGACATGGGCTAATTTACACTGAGCTTTGGCATAGTCGATACTATTTTTATCATCTTTATTGTCTTTGAGGATAGCCATTAGGTTTTTAAGCCAACGCTTTGCTTGGTTAAATTCCTCCAAAATATATGCCATTTTGGCGGCCCTAAATAAATAATCGGAATTGTGTTTATCTAGGTTGACAGCAATAGTAAATTGCGCCATTGCCTTGCGATAGTTAACGCGATTTTCTGCCAATTGACCGCTTTGATAGGCAGCCAGGGCAATTTTCCCTGAACCCTGTTTAACTATATTGTCAAAGGTTTTTTCCGCAACCGTAATATCCCCTTTGCGTAAACTTTTTAACGCTTGTTGTCTTTTGGCTTCCGGCAGGGCGCCTCTTAATTCTTGTAGGGCCTGCTCTGCCTCTTGTCGCAATTGTTTTTCTTTTGCCAGAGTCGCTTTTATATTGCTGAGTTTGTCTTGTACCGCTTGTAATTCTTTTTCTAAAATATAATGTTTTTCATCTGATTCCGATCGACTAATCTTTTCTAATAGCTCTTGGCTTTGTAGCGTTAATTGCTTGCTGAGTTGTTTTTCCAACTGCTCTTCCGAAATGCCATTATCTGGGTTAGCATAAACATCACGACTTATTCGTATATTATTACTACCACTTTGGCGTTGAGGTGAAGAAGGAAAGAACAGTTTCCAGACAAGTAAAAGCACCACAATACCTACTCCACCGAAAATCCATTCTTTATTATTCAATAATATTTCTACCACAGTATTTAGGTTATCCACGCTTTACTCCTCTTATTTATCTACCTTATCCATCTTATCTGGCGCATATTAGGAAAGAATAACTATTATCCATAAGATTTATATTACTTTATTGTTGGTATTTTGCCAACTAGTAAGACAATCTATAGTGAAATACTTTAATTGTTGCACTCGGCTGGTTTAATGATATCCACCAGCAAGTTATGACGCTGCTCGGTTTTAATATTGATGTTGAACTCGGGCAATTAAATGATTATTGCCATGGCAATGCTGATTTTTGCTATGATAGCGTCCCCGTTAACGTCTTTTTACGTCGCTGCAAGCACCATCTAACTGTATGAACACTATGATTAAATGGCTTAAAGCCAGTCGTCCCCACACCATGGGGCTATCTTTCGCTGTCATTATCGCGGGAAGTTTTCTCGTTGGTTATAAAGCCTTGCGCATCGATATTTTTTTGTTGGCTTTATTGTCTGCGGCAGGATTTCAGCTGGTCAGCAATTTTGCCAATGACTACGGCGATTTTAAAAAAGGTACCGATAAGCACCGCGATGAAAATTACCGTGCTCTCAGTGCCGGCAACCTGACAACCCAACAAGTGCGAAACGCCATTATCGTCCTATCGCTGCTGAGCCTGATTTGTGTCGTCAGCTTAGTATGGCGGTCGCCCGTTCCAGCTACTGGAAAGTGGACAATGTTCGGCTTAGGCATTGCCTCAATTGTTGCGGCAATAACCTATACACTGGGCAAACGCCCCTACGGTTACTATGCCGCCGGCGATATGATGGTGTTTATTTTCTTTGGTATTGTTGGGGTTGTCGGTAGTTATTACCTCCAAGGCGGTTCGCTAGAAAAAATACAGATATGGTTGGTGGCTGGTGCATTGGGCAGCTTGTCAACTTCAGTGCTTAATATCAACAACATGCGCGACAGCGAAACGGACAAACAGTCGGGAAAAATAACCATTGCCAATGTGCTGGGGCAGCGCGCAATCATCTATCAATACGGTTTATCTACCTTAGCTGTTTTGGGCTTTGCCGGGTGGAGTTGGATAAATCCCTATGCCGCGATTGTCTTGCTGTTAACCGTGCTGCTCTGTCTTAGAGTGATTGGACAATTAACACACAGCAAAACACACGGTGACTACAACCAATGTCTGGCTATGACGGTACAATCAACGGTGGTAATTGCTTGTGTAACAGGTGTTGTCGGCCTATTTAACTAACGATTTTAATGGGATAGTCACGGTAATTCATTCCCTCGACTATAGGGAGTGGCTTATTGTCCTATTCAGGCTGAAAGATGGCCTCTAACAGCTGACTAAATATCGGATCGGGTTGACAGTCGCTATTCTCGGCTTGGGAAAGACGCTGACCACCAACATGACCGTTCGTAATGAGACCGCAAACGGCATAGTCGAGTTGTGCCTCTTGCGCTAGAGCCGCTTCGGGCATGCCTGTCATACCCAGCAGGTGACAACCATCATTTTGGTAGCGTTGTACCTCAGCGCGTGTTTCATAACGTGGTCCTTGGGTGATGCCGTAGGTTGCTCGGTGAGTTAATCGAATTGGCAGACGCTTCGCTGCTGCAATCAGTTTTTGCCGCGTTGCATACGTATAAGGGTCTGAAAACTCGGTATAATTGACATCGTCTTGCTGAGAATCAAAGAAAGTTGCACCCCTGTTCCAAGTGTAATCAATTAACTGGTCGGGGACGACCAATTGACCGAGGTGTATAGCCGGAGAGATACTGCACATTGCCGAAAAAGCCAGAATTTCGCGGCAGCCCATATGATGCAACGCCCAAATATTGGCACGGTAATTAATTAAGTGCGGCGGAATCGTGTGGCATAAACCGTGCCTCGCCAAAAAAACCAGCGGCTGACCGTATAACACGCCGACAATCAAAGGGGCGGAAGGTATGCCGAAGGGTGTGCGTATCACTTCTTTTCTTTCAATGTGAAAGTGTTTTAACGACTGTAAACTACTACCACCGATAATGCCAATCATGAAAGCCCCCTCAGTAATAACTACCGTCTAATAACTCACTGATAAGTGACGCGGTGCGCCGCGGCAATCACTCTTTCAGAGCGTAAATACCCGGTAAGTGACGTAAGTAACCGTGATAGTCCATACCGCATCCATAAATATAGCGGTCTTCTACGGATGTGCCGATAAAATCCACTTTAAAGTCAGCTACTTTGCGGTCGTGATTCTTATCTAACAAACAACAGGTTTTCAAACTCGCCGGATGTTGCTTTTTTAACTCCTCAACAATACATTTGAGTGTAATGCCTTCATCGAAAATATCGTCAATCAGCAACACGTGCTCGCCCGCCAAATTTTCGTCAACTTCAGCCTTCCAAAGCAAATCAGCCGTTCCTTTGTTATCGCGATAACGCGTTGCATGAATATAGTCCATACGATGTGCAAAGGCAAGCCGTGTCAGCAAATGTCCGGCCGGGATCAAGCCACCATTTAGGATAACCAGAATAACCGGGGTCATATTGCTATAGTGTAGATTAAGTGTTGCCGCCAGCTTATCATAGGCCGCGGCAATGCGATATTCGGTGACAAGGCACTCGCTGCGCTTGAGTACGTCTTCCAGTTCTTCGTTGCTAAGACGTTGGATGGATTTTTTTACCATTGGAGAGCTCGTTTAGTGGATTATACCTAATAAGACAGTGTCTTGGTATTATCATTCATTAGTTCGCTGACCAGATAACCGGCACCGACAATATCGTCGACTTCCGGGACCAATTCACTTCCCCAGCGAATCAACAGGTGTTTGGTCGCCTTGATAATTACACCGACTTCATGGGCTTCTTGAATAAGGGTGTAAATGGTTTTGTCATCATCTTTTAAGGTCGGGATATCTTCGGCAACACCTTTGACCAGAATTTCTCCGGCTGTACCTGAAAAAATTAATTCAACATGATAGTCCATTGAGGCCGCAACTGTTGCATTGTAAATGGGCTCTATGATTTCGCAGGGATTGTGAGGATCGGCATTAGTAATGGTAATTAAAAGTCTTTCAGACATAATTAAAATAAAAACTTGTTGAACACTAGGCCATCAATTATACGCCGATTGCGGCTAACTGCAATGCGTGAATCAGACTAAACCGGCATATCGCAAGGATTGCAGTGCCGCTTCATAGCGTTTGGCATCCGGTCGTTGAGGCTGTTTCCGTAAACGTGACAACCGTTTTTGACGTTGACTGTTTTTTATCGGCAGCTGACTGTCAAAAGCAATACGCATATGCTCGTGGTTGTTACACAACAAAATCAAATCGCAGTGCTTAGCCGCCAAGGCAACGCGCTCCGCCATATCTCCATAGACGGCGGCACCCGCCATATCCAAATCGTCACTAATAATACAACCGTCAAAACCAAGCCGCCCGCGTAAAACACGCTGCAACCAAAAACCCGAAAAACCTGCCGGCATCTTATCCACCGTTTTATAAAGCACATGAGCCGGCATAATAGCTTCAATTCCCGCTGTAATCAGTTGTTTAAACGGTGGTAAATCAGTTTCTTGTAAAGTTTCAAAATCGGCGCGACAGATAGGCAGCTCCAAATGCGAGTCGGCAACGACATTGCCGTGTCCGGGAAAGTGCTTGCCAACACCAATAGTGCCTGCTGCTCGCATCCCTCGGTAAAAAGCTTCGGCGAGTATTCCGATTTTATCAACTTGAGTATGAAAAGCCCTGTCACCAATAATTTGGGAGAAATCGGTTTGTACATCAAGTACGGGGGCAAAGCTAAAATCGATATCACAACGCCCTATTTCATAAGCCATGACATAGCCGGTATCTCGCACCAGTTGCAGGCTGTCTTCACCCTTGTCATCGTACATTTTTCCCAAAGTGGCCATGGCGGGAATTGCCGTAAAACCATTGCGAAAGCGTTGAACCCGACCGCCCTCATGGTCAACGGCAAGCAAAATATCGTGTTTTGCCGTTTTGCGAATGGTTTGAATGAGGCGGCTGATTTGCTCAGGGTTGTCATAATTGCGAGTGAACAAAATAACGCCCGCTGTCAACGGGTGATTCAACCAGGCAATTTCGGCATCATTCAAGGCCTTACCCTGTATGCCAAACATAAACAGGGCGGTATCAGCAATCATTTTCTATTTATATCCCAGTTCAAAAATCCGATAACCGTACCATTATAAAGCAAATTGGGGGTAATCTTGGCAAAATATACCATTCAATCGTAAAAGTCCGCATCCTATCTATCGTATATCTTTGCTATAATCAATCGCTGGTATTCTAAATAGGCTTCATAGTAAGCAACAAATAACACAATAATGACAAATAACTTTGATTTTCCCCTCGAAGAGGCACGAAAGCGGTGCTGCGCTGCCAGTAATATGGTCGAACGCTTCACCGAACGCGAACCCGTTAAATTCAGCGCACTAATTAACAACATTAAAAAACCCGCCAAGCGCTATGATGACTATCGCCAAGCACTGACGCGACTTATTGACGGAAAGAACGAGAAAGAATTGGCAAAAATTCTGCGTTCTTTTCGTATTGAGCAACAAGTTGATTTGGCTTGCCGCGATATTTTACACCAAATTAGTGTCGAAGATACCTTGCACTGTCTTTCCGACCTGGCCTGTGCCTGCTTGGATGTAACCTACCACTACGTTTATGATTTACTTGGCAAGCGTTACGGCTTTCCGCTAAACGCAACCGGGCAGGCCCAACATCTGGTTATTTTCGGTATGGGCAAGCTGGGGGGTAGTGAGCTCAACTTTTCATCGGATATCGATTTGATTCTCGCCTACCCCAGTAAGGGAGAAACGCAAGGTAATGTCAGCGGTCATAAAGTTATCGACAACGAGCTCTTTTTCCACCGCCTTGCCCAGAAACTGATTTATTTACTCGATAATTACGATGAGCATGGCTTTGTTTATCGTGTTGATATGCGGCTAAAGCCATTTGGTAGTGTCGGTACGCTGTGTACGACATTTGCCGCCATGAAACGCTATTATTTGGAGCATGGACGCAACTGGGAACGCTATGCACTGGTCAAAATGCGGCCTGTAGCCGGTGACATTACTGCCGGGAATCAACTGCTCGACGATATTGCCCCTTTCATTTATCAGCGTCAGGTGGACTACGAGGCCGTTAGTTCCATTGACGAAATGAAGTCAAAAATTGTTGCCAATTCTCACGAAAGAGCACTGCGAGACAATCTCAAACTGGGCGAAGGCGGTATCCGCGAAATAGAGTTTCTGGTACAAACTTTTCAGATGATGTACGGGGGGCGTATCGTTGAACTGCGCACTCAATCCCTGTTAACAGCCCTGCAAACGCTTAGGGATAAAGATCTGCTTTCCGAGAAGGTCACCAATATGCTGCGCGTCAACTACCTGCGGCTACGTAAAATTGAAAATGCTATCCAATATTTTCGCGATCAACAAACGCATGATCTACCTAACAAAGCAGAACCGCGCGCGGCCTTGCTGGTTGCACTGGCTATCGATGACTGGCTGACACTGGTTGACGAAGTCGGCCGCATACGCTACGAAATTTTTCAACTCTTTAAACGCGTCTTTGCCACCCAGGACGAAGGAAAACAAAATATTGACGAGCTGAAACTGGACGAAGATTATTGGTTGGACTTGATTTATCAAACCGATATTACCGGCGAGAGCGCCGAAGTCATTGCCCGTGATTTTGTTCATTTCTATCGTCGAATGTCTCAGCATGACCTGGGCGAACGTTACCTGATTCGCCTCAACTGGGTGCTGCCGCAGGTCATCGTTGCACTGGATGGCGAGCCGCGTCCCGTCAAAATTGCCAAACACATGCTCGAGCTGCTCGAGGCCATTGCCGAGGAGAGCGTATACCTCAGCCTGCTTGTTGAGCACCCTTCGGTACTTAAAAAAATTATCCGCCTGTTTATGCACAGTTCGTGGATGACGAAATTTCTGTGTAAGCACCCTCGCGTTATCGATGAATTAATCCACGAAAATCACGAACAGACCGATCCCAATGCCAAGCAAATTCACCAAGAATTAAGGCATGCCATTTCCCAGTGTACTAATCCTCAAGAAACCATACAAAAACTGATGGACTTCAAAAATGCCATGATGTTTAGAACAGCCAGTGCCGATATGCAAAAGAAAATTCGTCTGATGCACGTCTCGGATCAGTTGACCTGGACAGCTGAAGGCATTATTAAAGCGATACTAAAATTGGCGCAAAAGGAGCTGATTGAAAAATACGGTACCCCGACTTGCGAAATTGATGGCAAAGAAAAAATAGCTGAATTTGGCATTATTGCCTATGGAAAATTAGGCGGCTTGGAAATGGGTTACGGTTCGGATCTCGATTTAGTCTTTCTACACTCGTCACAAGGTAAAAACCAGGTGACCAACGGTCAACGCAGTGTTGATAACCACATCTTTTTTACCCGTTTGGTTGGACTATTCAACAACTATATCACAGCACTAACGCCCAGCGGCAAATTATACGAAGTGGATATTCGTCTCAGACCTTCGGGACAATCGGGATTAGTCGTACACAGCTTAAATGCGTTTGAACAATACCAGCGCAACGAGGCTTGGACGTGGGAGCATCAAGCTCTGGTACGTGCTCGTTTTATTGCCGGCGGCAAGGGCATCAAAAAAAGTTTCAAAAAAATTCGCCAGCGTATTATCACCATGCCGCGCGACGATCAAAAGTTACGCCAAGATGTACTGAGTATGCGCGAGAAAATTTATCAGTCGTTCAAAAACCGACCAACGAAAGCATTTGTCCACGTCAAACACGAGCGCGGCGGTGTCACTGATATTGAGTTTATCGTTCAGTATTTATTGCTGAAATACACTAAAAAACATCGCCACCTAACGCGATGCAGTGACAATATGCGACAGTTGTCGGCTTTGGAATTATTTGGCGTTTTACGCTCTGCCGATGCCTCCGAATTACGCAATGGCTACCGCAAATTCCGTTATTGGATTCATCTTCAGCAACTGCGCGGAGAACGCGCCATTGCGCCGGTCGAACAGTATTATGAAGAAATTACAGCTATAAGGAAGATATGGAAAAAAGTATTTAAAACCGAGTAACGCAAAGCCTTACAGAATCACTTATCCTTCATTAGACGCATTTTCTTACTTTTGATTGGCTGTTAAACGAAGAGAAAACATAATTATTTGTTTTTATAGGATTTAATTAACTTATCAAATTTGCAGTGGCTTTATTGGTATTTCGTAAAAATTTACTCATAAACTGGATTTATGGCCGGCAAAATTGTTATAATGTCAGCGATTTTCAATTATTATGAGACCGCCATGAAAACAGATACAGATATACTTGTCATTGGTGCTGGCCCTGCCGGACTAAGCTTTTGTAAGTCACTAGCCGGTACAGGTGTCCGTATCACCGTCATAGAAAAGAATAGCCGGGCAACGTTGGAAAATCCACCACCCGACGGACGTGAGATTGCCTTGACACATATTTCCAAAGAAATACTCAAGGATCTCGGTGCGTGGGACTATTTAGACGACGAAGATAAATACTTCTTGCGCGAGGCCAAGGTAGTTAACGGCACATCACCTTACACCCTACATTTTCCTACCCCGGATAAAGCATTGGGACGTCCGGCTGACACCTTAGGCTATTTGATTTCCAATCACAATATCCGAAAATCTCTATATGCGCAGTGCAAAAATCAAGACAACCTCACCCTGATAACCGATACAGTTGTCACGACACTGACATCAAATGATGACTGTGCAACGGTCTGTTTAAGTGACGGAAGATCAATAACAGCACAATTGGTTGTTGCCGCTGACAGCCGCTTTTCCAATACGCGTCGTCAAATGGGTATTTCCACCGAAATGAATGACTTTGGGCGTACGGTGATCGTGTTTAGGATGAAGCATACGCTGTCGAACGAAAATACGGCGACCGAGTGTTTTCACTACGGACGCACACTGGCTGTCTTGCCACTAACGGAAAAACTGTCGTCCATGGTTATCACCGTCGATTCTTCAAAAGCCCAGGCCCTTTTTGATATGGATGCCGAAGCAACCCGTGTTGATATGATGGACCAACTCGATGGCAAACTGGGCGATATGGAGCTGGTCGGCGATAAACATCGCTATCCCCTGGTCGGTGTTCATGCCCGCAGATTCTACGCCAAACGCTACGCACTGATCGGTGATGCCGCAGTTGGTATGCACCCGGTGACCGCTCACGGATTTAATCTGGGATTACAAAGTCAGTCCATTTTGTCCAACTTGATTAAAGAAGCGGTACGCAAGGGCAGTGATATCGGCGCATCAACGTTGCTTGAAACTTACAGTCGTCAGCATATGCTGCATACTTTCCCTTTGTACCACGGCACCAATGCCATTGTGAAGTTGTATACAACGGAAAATCCACCGGCTAAACTGTTGCGCCATGCAGGCATCCACGCAGGCAACTTATTTATGCCGTTTAAGAAGCTGATCAGCAAACAACTGACCGGTTAACCTTAATTTAACCGCCGGTCGTTTGCACTGACAAAGAACCATATAAACCCGGCCACCACTTGCGAGTGGTTCGGGTTTGTTTGGTGCAAATAAGGACGTCGAGCGCCGCGCAACAAAGAAATTGATCTGCGCAGATGGCTTTGCGACGCCTTCTTCTAGCGATATCCGTCGCGTTAATTAATGTGACGACACTACCCCTTGTACAATTTGGGGTTAAATACATCGCGCAGCCAGTCACCCAGCATATTAATGACCAAGACCAGTAAAATCAAGACCAAGCCGGGGAATAAGGTAATCCACCACTGCCCTGACTGAATATAATCAAAGCCGTTGCTGATTAGCGAACCCAGCGATGGTTTTTCAGCGGGCATGCCCAATCCCAAAAACGATAAGGCCGCTTCACTCATAATGGCATTGGCAATTTGCACCGTAGAAATAACCAAAATTGGCGATAAACAGTTTGGCAAAATATGGCGGAACATAATGCGAAATGGCTTGAATCCCATGACTTTGGCGGCTTCGACATATTCCTTTTGCTTTTCGGATAAAGCTGACGAACGGATGGTACGGGCATACTGCGGCCATTCGGAAATACCGATAATAATCACCAAAATCACCAAGGCGTACTCGCTAAAAAATTGCGCACCAAATAGTGTTTTGAAAATGGCTGAAATAATAATGGCAACCATCAAGGTTGAAAAAGACAGTTGAATATCGGCAAAACGCATTAAAATATTGTCCAGCCAACCACCGTAATAAGCGGCAATCAAACCAATAAAGATACCAATCACCATTTGCAGAAAAACAGCCAAGATACCGATTGCCAACGAAGTTCTCAGTCCGTAGATAATAGTGGACAGAATGCCCCGACCCTGCTCATCGGTGCCGAGTAAAAAACGGCTTGTCCCGTCCGCCATCCAAGCCGGCGGCAACTCGGAGTCCATGATATCAATAGCTGCCAAATCGTAAGGGTTGTGCGGAGCAAATAACGGCGCAAATACTGCCAACAGGACAAATAATAAGAAAACAATCAGTGAAACAATAACGGTCTTATTGTGACTAAAATAATAGAAAAAATCGGATTGTAAAAACTGTTTTAATCGAGTTGGCCGTGCCGTGGTTTTACTATCCATTAGCTTCTTCCTCCGACAAGATTAACGGTTGGATCAATCAATCCGTAAATCAAATCAATCAAAGTATTAGTGGTAACAAAAATCAACCCGACAAAGATAATATAGGTGGTCAACAATGGAATATCGGCGCGGTTGACGGCTTCTAAAAACATAAAGCCGACCCCCGGCCATTGGAAAACAGTTTCGGTTAGAATGGTGTAGGCGACCATCATCCCCAGTTGTACACCACCGACGGTAATCACCGGCAGCATGGTGTTTTTCAGGGCGTGTTTATACCAAATGGTTCGCTCCGGCAGGCCTTTAGCATAGGCAAAACGGATGTACTCAGCAGAGAGCGCTTCCAACATTTCTGAGCGCACCAGACGGATAAATAGCGGCAACATAATGGAAGATAGCGCCACCGCCGGCAAAATCAAATGGTTGATACCGTCCCAGGTAAACAAGCCCGATTCCCAACCGAATGGCGAACTGGTGTCACCCCGGCCGTAAGAGGGCAGCCAACCGAATTTTAAAGAAAAAATATTAATTAATACAATGGCCGTTAAAAAAACGGGTACGGAAATGCCGACAATACTCAGCCCCATAATGCTTTTCGACAAAATGGAATTGGGCTTGATTGCCGTATAGACCCCCAACGGTATGGAAACGATAACAATAATTAAACTGGCGGCAAAAACTAGCTCCAGAGTCGCCGGTAATTTTTGCAAAATCACTTCAGTAGTCGGACGTTTAAAAAAATAACTGGTACCCAAGTTGCCCTGCACGGTATTTTTTAAAAAGTGACCGTATTGAACGAGAAACGGGTCGTTAAGTCCCAGTTGTTCACGCATAGCATCCTTTTCTTCGGCAGAGGCGGTAATCGCCACCATTTCAGCCACGGGATCACCGAGTTTGCTTTGTACGGCAAAGGCGATGAAAGAAATGACGAACATCACAATACCTGCTTGGAGTATTCGTTTAAATAAGAAATTTAACATACTATTCTTTAAGTTGTGTTATAAAGGTATTGTCCAATCTTCAACAGGGACAAAATCATTTAATTGTAAAAAAGCTTTATCAGCCGTGACTAAAGTTGCCCCCACTGCATGGGCATGAGCTGTAATCAGGGCGTCCATTGTCGATAAGGCTCTACCGTATTCAATAAAATAAAGTTGTAAATCCGCATAACTCTTTGCTACCTGACTATCCCACACTAAAATATCAGTGTGAGCTAAAAAGCTGTGCATTGTCGTTGCCAACCGTGTTGCCTTTGGTTTTTTGGCAAGCCCTGCCAAAATTTCTGCCTCAGTTACCACAGAAATACAAATACCTTCAGCAATTACTCGTTCTAAACGCTGAAAAATAACAGCCTCTTTTCTAACTAAGTGACTAACGATATTAGTATCTAATAGATATCGCATTTAGAATAAATTCCGTTCCGGCGGTAAATCTTTGGGGCGGTCACATAAAAAATCATCCGGAATATCCGCAGGCTCTAGTGCTGCTAATAAAGCAAAAAAATCATCCCAAGAATTGGGTTTTTTGGACAAAATCACATCACCTGTTTTTTCATCCTGACGAATATATACTTCATCACAGTCAAAACGAAAATCTTTAGGTAAGCGCACAGCCTGACTACGGCCGTTCATAAAAATTTTTGCCGTTTTTTCTTTTGCTACAGACATTCTTCCCCCCCGGTGATTGTTATTGTCCTATTAATAATAGCACCCCATTAAATATATATCAAGGTATATATCCTAAAAACCCGGTAGGGGCAAGCTCAAAACCTGCCCCTATTTTTGCTGATGTCAGTAACAGAGAATACTATTTTTTCTCTTCAACAACAATGTCACCGAACAACGGGAAGTTTTTCAAGTTCACATTGTCTTTTAAGTTGGTGATTTTCTTGTTGTAGCCCCAGGCCAAATTCTGCCAGTGCAACGGAATAAAGGCGGCATCATCGTATTCGATTTTACTGACTTGTTTCAATAACGCTGAGCGTTTGGCGGGATCCAACTCGGCATTGGCTTGATTGATCAATTTATCCAATTCAGGGTTGGCATAGAAACCGGCATTATACTGTCCACGCCCCGTTTTTTCATCCGGTGTCATGGTCAAAAATTCGGAGTAGTTAGCGCTATCACCGGTATCGGATGACCAGCCTATAAACTGGATGCCATTTTCCTTTTTGTCGTACTCAGGCCAGTACTGGGCTTTAGGCATTGTTGTCAAATTGACCGTAATGTTGATTTTTTTCAGCATCGCCGCAATCGCTTGAGCGATTTTTTCATCGTTTACATAGCGGTTGTTGGGTGAAATCATAGTGACGGTAAAACCTTTTTCATAACCTGCTTCTTTCATTAGCGCTTTGGCTTTGTCCAAATCATAACGCGGCGTTAAATCAGGATTGTGACCGGCATAACCTTCCGGGCTATTTTGTCCCGCAGCCGTACCGAAACCTCGCATGATTTTTTTGACGATACCGGCATTGTTGATCGCATAGGCAACCGCTTGACGAACTTTAACATTCTTAAATTCAGGTACTACTTTTTGGTTAAGCTGAATGGTAATAATGCGATCGCTCGGCATGGTCAATAATTCCGTATTAGGGTTATCGCGAACGCGATCCAAGTCAGTTGGAGCAACCGGTGCAATCATATCGACATCACCCGATAAAAGAGCAGCCAAACGCGTGGCATTTTCTTTGATGGGAACCCATGTGAGGTTGTCAACATTACCGGTTTTGCCCCAGTAATCTTTGAATTTTGTCAACTCCAGCTTAACACCCTGCTGGCGTGATTTTACCTTAAAAACACCTGTACCGGACTCGTGAGTTGAGGCATACGAACCGGTGTTTTTCTCGATTTTTGACTTATCCTTACCGTCTTCGCTCTGCCCCGTGTAGAATTTGGAGTCCATAACGAACAAGTAGGTAGCGTTAGCCATCACTAGCGGATAAGGTTTTTTAGCAACTAAGTCAACCGTATAGTCATCAATTTTTTTCAACTCGCTGTAGGGTTCAAAGACGGCTTTGAAATCACCGGATGATTTATAACGATTAAAACTCCAAACCACGTCATCGGCAGTCATTGGATTGCCGGAGTGAAATTTGACACCTTGGCGCAATTTAAAGCGCGTAACCGTCGGACTGACTTGCTCCCAGCTTTCCGCCAAGCGGGGGACAAACTCCAATTTGCTGTTAGTGCGTACCAACGGGTCAAAAATCAAATGGGCCAGTTGCAAAGTTGCCCCTGACAGTTGCTCCATCGGATCAAGCGATACCGGGTCAGCGTCATAAGCAATTGTTAGGTCTGCTGCATGGGCGCCGACGGCAACGGCAATGGCCAATGATAGAGCGGTTAATTTATGTCTTAGTTTCATATTGTTCCTCTTTTGTTGTTAAAAAAATAATGTCTCATGGTATGAGAAATAAAGCTTAGGCTCCGCTTGCCACATTGGCAGCAAAGCTTGGCATTAGGGAAATTAATTTACGCGTGTATTCGTGTTTGGCGTGGGTAAACAGTTCCTCGGTTTCGGTGACTTCAACCAAGTCACCGTGACGCATTACACCGATGCGGTCACACATCTGACGAATAACGGGTAAATCGTGGCTGATAAACAGCATGGTAAGATTGAGTTCTTCTTGTAAATCTTTCAATAAATTTAAAATTTGGGCCTGCACCGAAACGTCCAGGGCCGAAGTCGGCTCGTCGCACAACAGCAGCCGCGGACGCGTTGCCAAAGCCCGAGCAATGGAAATGCGTTGGCGTTGGCCGCCGGAAAATTCATGTGGATATTTGCTGCTTGCCGCTCGCGTCAGCCCGACATGGTCAAGCAAATCGTCAACAATTTGTTTAATTTGAACTTCAGATTCCGCCAGACGGTGGAAACGGATCGGTTCGGCAACAATGTCGCTGACCTTCATCCTCGGGTTAAGCGACGAATAAGGATTTTGGAAAACCATCTGCATTTGGCGGCGAATAGGCAGGCGCTCTTTTTCGCTCTTAATATCAGTCAACAATCGTCCTTCAAAAACAATTTCGCCGCTATCGGGGGGATAAAGTCCGGTAATCGCCCGAGCAACGGTGGATTTTCCCGAACCGGATTCACCCACCAGCCCAAAGGTCTCACCCTCATTCACTTCAAAGCTGACATCTTTAACAGCGTGAACATAACTGCGATTTTTCTCCAAAAAAGCACTTTGGGTGAGAAATTTCAAGTTCATATGCTTAACCGACAAGATGGGGCCGTCATAATCGGGCTTTTCTATCGCTTCCCCCAACCAATGCGTTTTGACATCAATCTTACTGTCCTCGTTAACATCTTCGATATAGGTGACCAAAGGAAAACGGTCAAATTTCTTATCGGCCCGCGGCACAGCGGAAATCAAACTTTTGGTGTAATCGTGTTGCGGATTACTCAAGACGGCTTGTGTATCACCGAATTCCATCAACTCACCTTTGTACATCACGGCGATACGGTCGGTTACTGCTGATACTACCCCCATATCGTGGGTAACGAGCATACAGCCGACATTGTGTTCCTTGCACAGCTTTTTGATCAACTCGAGAATTTGGTCTTGGATAGACACGTCCAACGCTGTGGTCGGTTCGTCGGCAATAATAAATTTGGGCTCGGTGGACAAGGCAATGGCAATCACCACCCGCTGACGCATACCACCCGAAAATTGGTGCGGGTACTGTTTAATACGAATATCTGCCCCGGGAATTCCCACCGCGTCCAACCATTTAACTGCCCATTTTCGAGCTTCATTTTTAGTGATATCCAAATTGGTGGTAACGGCCTCGATCATTTGCTCTTCGACAGTAAACAACGGGTTAAGTGAAGTCATCGGATCCTGAAAGATAAAACCGATATCTTTGCCGCGAACTTTTCGCATTGACTCCTTATCCAACCCGGTAATTTTCACCCCGTCTAAAAAGACTTCACCCGACTCAACGAACCCCGGCGGCGTCAATAATTCGGCAACGGCATTACCCACCGTTGATTTACCTGCGCCCGATTCTCCTACCACACCGAGAATTTCACCGCGACGCAGTGTCAACGATAAGTCTTTGACGGCGTGAAAAGTACCGTGACGGGAGGGGTAGGCAACCTGTAAGTGTTTAACATCCAGCAAAAGCTGGTCGGTTTGTTGAGTGTTTACTTGCATTATTGATATCGTTGATTGTCGTGAGACGTAAACTACCATAAGGTCATGGCTTTATCAATAAAAAGAAGTGGTTTACAGCGATAAGATTTTTTCTAGCCGCCTGCCGTTAAGCGCATAAGCACTGTCCATTTTGCCGGCAATTTCTTTATCGTGGGTGACGATAACCAGTGCCGTTTGTTCAGTTTTTTGCAATTCAAACAACAAGCTCATAACAGATTCTGCATTGTCTTGATCCAAGTTGCCGGTAGGCTCATCGGCAAGAATACAATCGGGTTTTGTCACCATGGCACGAGCGATAGCGACGCGTTGGCGTTCACCTCCCGACAATTCACTGGGTTTGTGGTGATGACGCTGTCCAATGCCGACCTTATCCAGCAACAGCTGGGCGGCCTTGGCTGCATCTTGGCGATGGGTTTTTCTTACCAGCAAGGGCATCATCACATTTTCCAGTGCGCTAAATTCGGGCAGCAAGTGATGAAACTGATAAACAAAACCCAAATGCTGATTGCGAAGCTCGCCTTGACGGCTGGCTGAAATCGTCCTTTTTGCCGAATTAAACGGCTGTCCGCATAAGATGATATCGCCCGATTGCGGCGAATCCAACCCGCCCAGCACGTGTAATAAAGTACTTTTTCCTGTCCCTGACGCACCGACAATCGCTAAGTTTTCATTGGCACGAACGACTAGACTAACATTGTCTAAAATAGCTACCGTACGCTGTTTCTCACCGTAGGCATAGCACAGATTATTGGCAACGAGGACGTTTTGATTAGCTGTTTGATTTACATTTTCTGCCATGATGTCACTCGTAAGCAAGGGCGCGTGCCGGTTGTAAACGGGCAGCCTTATAGGCCGGATATAAGGTTGCCAGGAAACTTAATACCAATGACGAAGCCGCGATTAACAGAATAACGGGCAGATCGATTTTAGGATTTAAACTGGAAATAAAATACAGCTCAGCCGGCAATCTAAACCCAAAGCTACTTTCCAAAAAAGCCATAATGTTAGGTACTTGTCCGGCAATAAGAACACCGCCTACTACGCCGATAAATGTACCAACAATGCCAAGAATCGTTCCTTGGTACATAAAGATGCCCATAATAGTCGCCGGCGTTGTGCCGATGGTGCGCAAGATGGCGATGTCGCGCTGCTTATCGGTAACCACCATCACCAGCGTTGATAAAATATTAAATGCAGCCACCATAACGATAATCATCAGGATAAAAAACATTGCCGCTTTTTCTGTTTTTACCGCGTCAAAGTAGGCCTTGTTTTGTGCCGTCCAATCGAATGCGTACAATGAGGCTGGCAATGTTTGATTCAATCGTTCAACCAGGGCTTGGGCTTTAAACAAATCGGTTAGTTTTAATTGAAACCCGTCAATACCGTTGCCGCGTTGAAATAGTTTGGCGGCATCGTCAATATTGATCAGAATGAGCCCGGTGTCGTATAAGTAGTGCCCCGAGTTAAAAATGGCAGATACGGTAAAACGTTTAATTCTCGGCAGAATACCGGCTGCCGATACGGTTGTCTTGGGCACGACGACGGTAATTTTATCCCCAATGCCGACCGATAGCTGATTGGCTAAATTTTGCCCGATAATAACGTTAAAAGCACCGGTTTTAAGGGTGTTGATATCATCGCCCAATTTAGCCAAAGCATCGGCCACAGCGGCTTCTTTTTCCGGGTCTATACCTTTTACCTGAACGCCGTTATAGCTTTGTCCCATGCCAATAAGTGCTTGTCCTTCGATAAAAGGAGCCTGAGCAACAATATTTTTTTCATCCTGTAACCACGGCGAAATATCCATATCGCGCGCAACGGGCTCATGGGTGCCGACAATTTTGGCATGCGCCGTCATCGATAAAATTTTATCCCGCACTTCACTGGTCACACCGTTCATCACCGACAAAACGACGATAAGAGCTATAATCCCCATGGCAATGCCAAGGACTGAGACGAAGGAAATAAACGACACAAACCCCTTGCCGCGCGAAGCGGTAACGTAACGTTTGCCGATAAACCAGGATAAATGCATGCGATGTCGTACTGCTTACGCCTTATTAAGGGGTAGGTTTTCCTGCAACCAGACGTTGATGCCGCCGCTTAAATGCGCCACATTGGTAAAACCCGCTTTTTTTAGTTGCCTAACCGCTTTGGCTGAAAAACTGCCTCGATAGCAGTAGAGAACGATGGGGTCGTCTTTTTCCCCCAAACCGGCGATGTGATTTTTCAGATCGTTTGGCTGGATGTTTCTTGCACCGGCTATATGTCCGTCGCGAAAATCATCCGGCCGACGCAGATCAATCAATTTGGCGCCGGCATTAACGCTTTGTGTCAATAGTACCGGCGTTAACGTTGAGCCGCGTGACCGAAAAACCTGAAATTCGGTATAGAGCAGAAAACCCAAAAGGGCAAGAGCGGCGACAAAAAGAATCATGTTATTGTTATCTTGAAGAAATGCTTGGAAACTCATGGTGTAATGGTAATTTCGCGTTGTTGAAAGGTATGCATTATACGAAAAATACCGTTTGAAATATAGAAAATGCTGAATAAAACAAAGATGAAGACGGAAAAAATAATTATTCTTATCCCGCGAACGAGTTTTCCCCATATGCTAAAATACCGGGGAAACTTTGATAAACCTACCGAACAGTTCTATTTCGAGTTTATCCGGCAGTTAGCACTTGCTGGGCGCATGGCGCACAAAAACCGCAGCCCCTAAACCCGGTTACTAGGCAAGGGGGGGGGGGTGGGTGCCACACAACGGAGAAATGGTACTGTGCAAGCGGTTTAGCGACGCCTTGTAGTCGATTTTCTTAAACATGAGGACAATATGAAGCCTGTTTTATTGATGATTTTAGATGGATGGGGATACGCCCCGGACGCACCGGACAATGCTATCTACGTTGCCGATACACCAAACTGGGACAAGTTTATCAACGAGTGTCCGCATACGCTGATTCATACATCCGGTGAAGCCGTCGGCCTACCGGACGGTCAAATGGGAAATTCGGAAGTTGGACACATGAATATTGGTGCCGGGCGCATTGTCTATCAATCGCTTACTAAAATTCAAAAAGCTGTCGACGAACACGGCTTTGCCGACAATGCTGCCCTAAATAAAGCCTGTGAAATTGACCAGAACAATACCCTGCATATTCTCGGATTGCTTAGTCCCGGCGGGGTCCATTCGCACGAAGATCATATCGCCGCGATGATTGATTTGGCCAAGGCAAAAGGCGTCAACCACATTTATTTGCACGCTTTTTTAGACGGCCGAGACGTACCGCCGCGCAGTGCAAAACCGTCACTGAAACGCTTTTCCGCCATGCAGAACAAGCAGTTTACCATGGCGAGCATCACTGGGCGTTATTTTGCCATGGACAGGGATAACAACTGGGATCGCGTTGCCGAGGCCTATCGCGTTATTGTCGATCACCGTGCCGATTTTAGTGCCGATAACGCCGTCGAGGGCTTAGAAGCCGCTTACGAACGCGGTGAAAACGACGAATTTGTCAAGGCAACGGTGCTCAAAGGTGCCAAACCAATGCAAGATGGTGATAGCGTCGTTTTTATGAATTTTCGTGCCGATCGCGTGCGTCAGCTGACGCGGGTGTTTTGTCAGCCTGACTTTGATCAATTTACCCATCGACGGGTTGATTTAAGGCATTTGGCAACCCTAACGCAGTATCAGGCGGAGTTAAAAACCGACATAGCCTTCCCACCGGAGAAGCTGAAAAACAGCCTTGGAGAAATTATCGCTAACCTCGGCATGAAACAGCTGAGAATTGCTGAAACGGAGAAATATGCCCACGTAACCTATTTCTTTAACGGCGGTGAAGAAACGGTTTTTCCAAATGAAGATCGCATTCTGGTCAAATCGCCCGCCGTTGCCACCTACGATTTACAACCGCAGATGTCGGCACCTGAAGTCTCGGAAAAGTTGGTTAACGCTATTCTTTCACAACAATATCAATTTATTTGTGTTAATTTTGCCAATCCCGATATGGTCGGACACAGCGGTATTATGGACGCGGCGGTTGCCGCAGTCGAGGCCAGTGATGTCGCCATGGGAAAAGTGGCTGATGCAGCACAGTCGGTTGGCATGACGATGTTAATTACGGCGGATCACGGCAATGTCGAGCAAATGATTAACCCTGAAACCGGCGGGGCGATGACCTCACATACAACCAACCCAGTACCGCTGGTGCTTATCGGTGAACCCGATAGACAGCTAAAATCGGGCGGGGCACTCTGTGATTTGGCGCCGACCATTTTGCATCTGATGGGGATAGATAAACCACCGGAAATGACAGGCAACTCATTGTTAGAGTAAGTAGTTTACTGCGCATTCAGGGCTGCCTGATTACTACAAAATGTTTATAATATCAGTGTGTCTGGAGAGTTAATCGGGCACCATCAATTGACGATGCAATTACAGTGGCCGAAAAATGATAGGCGCTTCGTTTGTTACTGCCGCGGCGGATCGTTTCCCTTGGCGTTTTTTACTGGGTAACAACCATTCTTTATTTGTTTCGTCAGTTTGCCCGATACGCAAGTTGTTAAAATCAAATAAATCCAAATCCAACAAGTGCGAAGGCACTGCATTGGTCAACGCTGTAAAGATGGTATTTTTTCGATGCGGATAATCCACTTCCCATTGCGACAACATCGATTTGATCAGCTTGCGTTGCAGATTTTCCTGCGAACCACACAAATTGCAAGGCACAATGGGAAACTTCATCGCTTTAGCGTATTTTGCCAAGTCTTTCTCTTCATTCAGCGCCAACGGACGGATAACGATATGGCGCTTGTCGTCACTTTGCAATTTAGGCGGCATGGTTTTTAGCGTGCCGGCAAAGAAAATATTGAGAAAAAAAGTCTCCAGTATGTCGTCTTTATGGTGCCCCAAGGCGATTTTTGTCACGCCGTTTTCACCGGCGAATCGGTACAAAATACCGCGCCGCAAGCGTGAACATAAACTGCACATGGTCTTGCCCGTCTCGATTTTATCGGTGACTACCGAATAAGTATCTTCAGTGATAATGTAGTATTCAATACCTATTTTAGTCAAAAAATCGGGTAACACCGATGCATCGAAACCGGGTTGCATCTGATTGAGGTTAACCGCAATTAATTCAAATTGTACCGGTGCGATTTTTTGCAATCGAATCAACATATCCAACAGGACATAGGAATCCTTGCCTCCCGATAGACAAACCATTACTTTGTCACCGTCTTCTATCATTTGATACTGCTCGATTGCCGTTGCAGTCAGCCTTCTAATACGTTTTTGAAGTTTATTAAAATTGACACTCGCCATGAAAACTCCTATCATTTCACTGTCAAGTTACGAATTAATGCTTCCCATTTTAGGCAAATGCCCCTAAAATTACAGCGTTTTACAAGTTCTTATCTACTGTGGAGAAAACAATGAATATAGTTAAAAGCGTCCTAATTGCCGCTATTTTATCACTAGCAACCGTTATGCCAAGTGCTTATGCGGTAAAAGATGGTGAGACTTTTAAAAGCTGGAAGGGACACTGTGAAAAATTTCAAGGTAAAGAATTTTGCGGTATTTCCCAGACGGTTGTAGACGCAGATAAGAAGCCTGTTGTTAATATTTTTATTCGCAAAGTCAAAGTCAAAGACAAGCCCAATCACATCGCCTTTATTAAAGTCCCGTTAGGCGTCAACTTACAAGCCGGTCTTGGTCTTGCCGTTGACAAAAAGGAAATTGCCAGAGTCCCCTACACGGTTTGCGATCCTGCCGGTTGTAATGCCATATTGCCGCTAAAAGAAGAGCTGATTAATAAAATCAAGACAGGTGGGAAAATGCAAATTGGCGTTTTGTTGGTCAACAAGGAAATTGTCCTTACCGCCTCCCTGTCAGGTGTGACCAAGGCACTGGAAGCATTGTAGCTTAAAAAACAACATAAACCAACAGACAACAACGCGCCGTATCCTCTCCATACGGCGTTTTTTAACCGTAATAAACCGCTCCCAATATCACAGACTGCTTTGCCCCGGTAATGCTGGACGTATTGGCCGGTTGTCGCTGTAAAGCCATCTTTGCCAATACGGCAAAACCCAACGCCTCAATCGTTTGTCCATCCATACCAAAAGCTTCTGCACGAGCAACTTGCTTGTCGGTAATTTCTGCTATCGTTTGGTAGAGCAATGTGTTTTTTGCACCCCCTCCGACAACGACAACAGTAGAGACCGTATCCGGAATTGACTGGGCAATACCTGTTGCCGTCAACAGCAACAGCGTCCGCATCACGTCAACAGGGCGTTCATTACCGGATAAATAAGTATTTAACCAGTTTTGATTAAAATAGTCGCGGCCGGTACTCTTCGGTGCCGGCTGAGAAAAATAGCGATCCGATAGTAAGCGCGTCAATACATCGGATAATACCCTGCCTTGCCCGGCCCAATCGCCTGCTCTGTCGAACGGTTGCCTTTGATGTTTGTCGATCCATTCATCCATCAGACAGTTTCCGGGACCACAGTCAAAACCTGTCACTGTCGCCTCGTCGATAATGCTGACGTTGGCAATACCGCCGATGTTAACTACGGCAAAAGGGGTTTGGCATGGAAAAAGTTGGCGATGAAATAGAGGCGCCAAAGGCGCACCCTGCCCGCCCGCGGCGATATCTTTGCTGCGAAAATCACAAACGACGTCTTGCCCTGTCAAATAGCTTAACAAGGCACCGTCCAACAGTTGCACGGTGTAGGGAATCGCCGCGTCGGGCTGGTGTCGAATTGTCTGTCCGTGGGCACCGATTCCCCGAATGTGTCGCGGCTCAATACCGGCTTTTTGTATGAGTGTTTGGTAGGCTTGGGCGTAATGATGGGTGAGTTGGTGTTCGGCAACTTTTGCCTGGTGAAGCTCACCCTCATCGTAGTGGTGAGGAAAATTGAGATGATATAATGCGCTTTTTAAAACTGTCGGGATAGCTATTTCAGTATGAGCAATGACCTGCCAGCCGGACGGTGCATCGTGCCGCGCCAAGACGGCATCTACACCATCCAAACTCGTACCACTCATCATACCAATATAGTACGTCGTCCCTGCCATCTATCCTATCCCATCCGTCCCGTCTATCCTATCTATTTCATCGTCTATCGCGAAAGTGTTCGCAGTGTTGGCAAATAGCGTTTTGCCAGACGCTGTGCATGAGGCAGAACCTTGTGACTTGCCGTCGCAGCGACCGTTTTGCCGGCACCACCGGGCAACCGTACCCGCAACGGGTTTCTGTGACGGCCATTGACAATGACTTCATAGTGCAGGTGCGCTCCCGAAGATAAGCCGGTACTCCCTACTCTGGCAATCAGCTGACCTTTGCGAACGTAACTGCCTTTACGTCTGGCGACTCTCATAATACGCGACAAATGAGCATACTTTGTTTTATAGCCGTTTTGGTGGTCGATAACCAGCGTAATACCGTAACCCCTTTGGCGACCGGAAAATACAACGACACCACTGGCCGGTGCATAAACCGGCGTGCCGTGTGGTGCGGCAAAATCCGTCCCCCTGTGAGGGCGGATACGCCGCGTAATTGGATGACGTCTATACAGATTAAAATGTGAGCTGACGCGTGCAAACCTCAAAGGATAGCGACTAAATCCGGCGCTGGAACTTAACCTCGTGACAGAACGTCCGGGTAGCGATACGCTGCCTTTTTTATCTGCCCAGCACCATTGTCCCTTGTGTTTTATCAGGATATATTCTGCTACTTTTTTGCCGCGAACGACACGCAGGGCCCTCAAGCGACCGTGTTCCAGAAGCGCGTAGAGGTGTCGCGTTGACTTGGCCGTTTTTGTTGCCGGCATCTGCAAAATCAGTTGGCGCTGTAAGCCAGACAATGGCGTTTTTCTCAAAGTGCGTGCCAAAGAATGTCTCTTTTTTTGCACTATCTTGATAACTTTAAAACCCCTATGGGCAGCCGTTGTCACACTATTAGTTGTCTTTTTCGCAATGGAAGCCGATTTGGTAATCGCACTTTTACCGAGGTATGTCTTGTTTTTGTGTAACCGTTTTTTAGCAACCCTCGTTGCCCCTGCCACCAAACGGAGATGACCCTTGTCGTTACTAATGACAAAATTAGCCGATTTTTTGCCTCTGGTCAAACGCACTTCTTTAAGTAGCCGTTTTTTGCCGTCAATGGCATAAATCAGCCTGATGGTTCTATTTGAATTCGTTCTTCGAATAATGGGCAGGGCATTGACTAGCCGATACTGCAGAGCGGATAAGTTGAGACGTTTTAGTACGTGTGCAAACGACTCTCCTTTTTTCTGAACAATGGTGTCGTATTCATAGCGCTTGTATTCAGGCACTTTTTTGTTGTCACGTAGTGGCTGCTTAGCAGCCACTACGTGACAGTTTTTCAGTAATTTCTCAGGAATTTGTGAAGGCCTCGAAACAAAAGAGTGCCGACCCGCTTTACCCGTCAAAACGTAATTGGCAACGTTTTTCCCGCGCGTAAAACGCACTTCCTTAAGCAGGCGGGCGGTACCGGATTTGGCAAAAACAAAGCGCAATTGCCGCTCTGATTTTGCCTGTTTAAGCACCGGTATGGCATCCACCAACTTACGCTGGTAAGTCGTCAAGCGAATACCGTTTAGAGCCGAGGCAAACGATTGTCCTTTTTTCTGGCTAATCGTCTCACAGAGAAAATCGCTGTCGATTGGCGCTTTATCAGGTGATGATAACGGCTCAGCCGTTTTTACCGGCTGATGCCGCTCGGTTATCGGACTATTTTTAGCGGCCAGATTAGCTTCAATCGTTTTAACTTTAGCGGTCGGTTTGTCTTTGGTTGTCGTCGCTTTTACCAGACGATTGGCAGAAATACGTGTCGGGGCCGAAACAAAATGTAACTTGCCGTCTTTGTCCACCAAGACAAAGTTAATCATGCGGTTGCCACGCGTAACCTTAACTTCTTTCAATAACCGTTGGTCTTTCTCTCGGGAAAAAATAAACCGCAATGCCCGATCCGATTTTGCCGCATGATAGATCGGTATCTCATTAACTAATTTTTGCTGAAACGACGTTAGTTCAATCTGCTGCAATACCTTTGAAAAAGGCTGTCCCTTTTTTTGGGTAATTATTTCGTATTCATATATAATGTCGCTTTTAGCGTCTTTGGCCTGGACAGTCGTTACCCGGACAGTCGTCAAAGCGGTTAAAAACAAAGCAATTAATAGCCACAAGCCCGCAAACAACCGTTGGTTTTGTGTGTTTTTCAATATAATTAATAAGGGAAAGTGAAAATATGGGGACTAATGATACCTTAAAACGAATCAAACGTGGAGCAGAAGATTGCCTTCCTGAAGAAGAATTAATAAAAAAATTGGCAAGCGGCCGCCCGCTTCGCGTCAAATTAGGTATGGATCCCACGGCACCGGATTTGCATCTCGGGCATACGGTGGTTATCAACAAGCTGCGACAATTTCAGGATCTGGGGCACGAAGTCCTGTTTCTTATCGGTGATTTTACCGCCATGATCGGCGATCCCACCGGCAAAAGTGCTACCCGCCCTCCCCTCACCGAAGCGGAAATCAAAGAAAACGCCAAGACTTATCAAGAACAGATATTTAAAATTCTCGTCCCTGAGAAAACGCAAATCATGTTTAACTCGACGTGGATGCAACACGTGACATCGGCTGACATGATTAAACTAGCGGCGCAATACAACGTTGCCCGCATGCTTGAACGCGATGATTTTAACAAACGCTATAAAGCAGGCCAGTCCATCGCCATTCACGAATTTTTATATCCGCTGGTACAGGGCTATGACTCCGTCGCTATGCGTGCCGATATTGAGCTGGGCGGCACCGACCAAAAATTTAACTTGCTGGTCGGCCGCGAATTGCAAAAAGCCTACGGTCAGGAACAACAGTGCATTATCACTATGCCGATTTTAGAAGGTCTGGACGGCGTACAAAAAATGTCAAAATCATTGGGCAACTATATCGGTATTTTTGATGCCCCCAACGATATGTTTGGCAAAATCATGTCTATTTCCGATAAGTTGATGTGGCGTTATTTCGAGCTGTTGTCATTCAAAAGTCAGGACGATATTGATCAATTGAAACAGGCTGCCCGGGCAGGACGAAATCCACGCGATATTAAATTTGAACTCGCTAATGAAATCATCAGCCGTTTTCATAGTCAATCGGCGGCAAAAAAAGCACAGGCGACATTTATAGCCCGCTTTCAACAAGGTCGCCTACCCGATGATTTACCCGAAGTACAATTAACTGCCGGAACACCGTTGGCCATTGCCAACGTTTTAAAAGATGCTGGATTGGTGCCTTCGACATCGGAGGGATACCGCATGATCAAACAAGGTGCAGTCAAAATTGACGGTGAAAAAATCTTAAGCAAAGATTTACGCCTGGAAAAAGGTTTTAATGGCGTTATTCAAGTGGGCAAGAGACGTTTTGCCAAGGTGGCCATATTGTAAACTTTAAATGAATATGGTTTGTCACTATTCACCACATGAATAAAACGTAACCGTTTGCCTTGATAACTGTGCTATATTAGCGCTCTTATCACTGGATAATTCTAACACTTGAGGAAATAAAATGAGCTATATTGATGTTAATTCGGGGCAAGTGATCGCCCAGGCCGACGGCAGTACGCGTCAGCTGTTTATCAAAAAAACGTATCTTCACTTGGCCGCTGCCATCGCTTTGTTTGCGTTGGTTGAGACCGTCATGATTCAGGCCGGTTTGGGTAATGCTGCTTTAAAATTACTGTCCGTCAGCCAGTGGGCCTGGCTTGGTGTACTGGTTGTTTACGGTATTGCCTCCAACTTAATTCACCGCTGGGCGTTAACCGCTTTTTCAATAGAGAAGCAATACGCCGCCTGGTTCGCCGGCATCGTTATCGAAGCCGTTATCTTTTTGCCGATGATTGCCCTTGCAACAATGTACAGTGCTGATTTATTGCAGCACGCGGCTGTCGTCACAATGGCTTTGGTCGTCGGTTTGACTGCTATCGTTTTTACCACCGGTAAAGATTTTTCCTTCCTGCGCCCTGCCCTGACCATTGGCTTTTTTATCGCTTTGGGCGTGATTGTTGCCAGTCTAATCTTCGGCTTTTCGCTGGGATTATTTTTTTCCGGTGCCATGATTGTTTTTGCCGCTGGTGCCATTTTGTATGAAACATCACAAATTCAGCACCACTACCACGAAAGCCAATACGTGGGGGCCTCGTTATCGTTGTTCTCGTCGGTCGGTTTGCTGTTTTGGTATGTATTGCAATTCCTGATGGCCTTTGCCGGCAATGACTAATAGCAATTAAATATTAGCAGACTTTCGATTAGTTAATAAAACCCGGCATATACGCCGGGTTTTTTACTGCTCCTAAGAAATGGCTGCGATATGTTTCCAATATATCGATAATTGATTGCCTAATAACGACAAAATGATTATCCTTATGCTGTTGTACCTAATTAACAATGACGATATCTTATGAAACCGACTATTCCCCTATCCGTTTTTAAACAACGCCGCCAAGTGCTTTTAGATAAAATCGGCGATGCTTTGCTGATTTTACCGGCTGCTCAGCAAAAAATTCGCAATAGAGATTGCCATTTTCCTTTCCGCCAAGACAGTGATTTTTGGTATTTGACGGCATTTAACGAACCCGATGCCGTTATGATTTTAGACGGTAAACAACAACAAGCCATTCTTTTTAGCAAACCCTACGATGAGCTGCACGCTATTTGGGAAGGAGAAATCATCGGTCAGGCGCGAGCAGTGAGCGAGTTCTTATTTGATAAGGCGCTGCCGCTCGATAAACTGGATGAAACGCTAATTGATTTTTTTTACCGCTACGACACCATTATTACACCGTTCAGTCGTTATCAGCATTTCGACTCTCTCGTCCTGTCGACAGTAAAACAAGCTAAGGATACACGTCGTGCCCGTGCGCCGCAAAACTGGCTGCATAGCGACCAGTTTATCCACCCGATGCGCCTCGTTAAAGACAAGCACGAAATCGCCATGATGCAATATGCTGCCGATATCTCCGTTGCCGCGCACCGACAAGCCATGCAACATTGTCAGCCGCAAATGAATGAAGCAGAAATGGCTGCCGTATTTGACCTTTCCTTTGCCAAACACGGCGGCTGTGCCGCTTATCACCACATCGTCGCCGGTGGCAATAATGCCTGTGTACTGCATTACAATGAAAACAATAACATATTAAATAACAACGAGTTACTGCTGATTGACGCAGGCTGTGAAATCGATGGCTATGCCGCTGATATTACAAGAACTTTTCCTATTAACGGCCGTTTCTCAACAGCGCAAAAACAGGTTTACGAGTGGGTACTAAAATCAATGAATGCCGCACTGGCCGAGTGCAAACCGGGCAATAGCATTCGCAGCCCCCATTTTGCCGCCGAAGACGTATTGATTGAAGGCATGCTGGAACTTGGCTTGGTTAAAGGAACCCCGTCATCAGTAAAAGCCGATCAATCTCATCATCGCTATTTTATGCACGGAACCAGTCACTGGCTAGGCATCGATGTTCACGATGTCGGTGATTATAAAGATGACAATGGCAATTGGTTAACGCTGAAACCGGGCATGTCTCTAACCGTAGAGCCAGGACTCTATATTCGTGAGGACGATATGCAAGCTCCGGCATCGTTACGCGGTATTGGTATTCGCATAGAAGACGATGTTGTTATCACCGAAACCGGCCATATTAATTTAACCGAAAAAGCCCCTAAATCGATCAATGACGTAGAAGCAGCCTGTCAAAAGTGACAACCTTGGTTTAAACGTTTCACGTGAAACATTACGATAATACCAGTAAAACGGAGCAATCAGCTGCGTCGCGCCACATTCATTTGGTTGCGACACCATCTGTGACTGAAACACAAAAAACGATAGAGCAGCAAATAGCCTGCCCTGTTACACTAATCGATTTAACGCGCGATCCTAATCAAAATAGATGGTTGGGACAAGAGCTACAACATACTCATATTCACTTTGACAACAAAACCCCCATTAATAATTTATTGGCAATATGGGGTTGTGTTAAGGGAGGAAGCCACCTTGTTATCAGCTATCCTCAGGATCAATCACTGGGGCGTTTTAAATCCAAGTATCTTATCGACTACTTATCAATTTACTCTGAACCTATCGAAAATTGGCCATCCACCATCGATAGCCAATATGATTCGCAAACCGCTCTATATACCTTGCTTGATGATTCCACACTGAACACACTGGCTCAATCAATCAATCAATTAGTTAATCAAGAAACACCGATTATTCATCTTATCGGGCAAAGAGGCAGCGGCAAATCAACACTGATGGGGATAATAATCCGTCAGCTCATTAAACAACAAAAAAGCTGTCTGCTCAGTTCGCCGTCAGCTGCCAGCTCATATAATACTTTGCAATTATTGCCCGATGTTTCACGTGAAACATTTCTATTTATAACACCGGGGAAAATTGCTCTTTACTTGCATCAATATGATGTCGTCCTTATCGATGAAGCGGCAACTATCGCGCGCGGCCAATTAAAAAAAATAACGGCCCTATGTGCTGAGAATAGCAATGTTCTTATGTTATCGACAACGTTGGAAGGTTACGAAGGCACCGGGCAATCACATCGCTTAAACTCTATTAAAAAAGACAATGCCCCTGTAATTGAACTTAGCGAGCCAAAGCGTTTTAGCACCGATGACCCGATTTATCGGCTGTCCAGGCAACTGTGCCAACCACAAAACAAGCCTGTTAACTTGGCTAACGGTTTTTACTGTTTTACACAGGATGAGCTGGCTAAACATCAACTGACTGAAAGTTGCTTTTCATTACTCAGACAGGCTCACTACAAAACGACACCCAACGATTTAGCAAGATTTTACGACGACCCGGCTTGTTTTGTCGTTGTCATTAGGGAAAAACAGATTATTGGAGCTGTCCACGCAATCAGCGAAATGCTGCCGACAGACATTGCCAGCATCGATATCTATCGCGGTCTGCGACGGGCCAAAAATGCTCTGACACACCAAGCGATAATCAGTGCTTATGGCGATGACAAACGCATTAGCATTAGCCGGGCCAAAATACTTCGCATCAGCCGCATCGTTGTCGATGACAATTTTCGCAGGGCAGGGATCGCCGGCAGTATGCTGAATCAATTATCTGAACACGCCAAACAGTATGACTATGACTTACTCAGTACCTCATTTAGTTTCTCACAGGTAAATTATGCCTTTTGGCAATCGCAAGCATTTTTACCGGTCAGGGTAGGGGTTTATCGTAATAAGTGGAATGATGCCTATGCCGTACTAATGATAAAAACATTGAAAAAACAATGGGTTGATAAAATTTATAAACTTAACCACTTATTTTGCCAGCACGTTAATTTCTACTCCGATTACCCAGAGGCGTTACAGTCGTCAGACACAAAAACAGCGAATCAGTTTGTCATCACTAGAGATACTATGCAAAGCAGTATTGATAGCGTGATTCATTATCACCGCGACATCCACTGGCTATTACCGGAGTTAAATCAATATCTTTTGCAACAAAAGGACAAGCAAAACTATCAACTCTTTATAAAACAATTTAATCAATTAGTTATTAGAAAACGAGACATAAAAAAAGCCAGGTTAACCATTGATCAACTGCGGCAAAAATTATAAACAATGAATAAATTAAAAACCTATCTGCAAGGCGGCGATTTAAGGTCTATTGCCAAAGCCAACACGCTCGTTGCCTTGGTAAAAACACAAAAAGACTTTGATGCGCTATTTCAGTGCTTATTCACTAAAGATCGACTCATTGTTATGCGCTCAGCCGATGCCATTGAAAAAATTACCCGGCAAAAACCCCTGTATTTGACAACATACCATCAAGATATTATCCATCTTATGAACACTGCCATTGACAAAGAATTGAAGTGGCACTTAGCGTTGATTGTCTCGAGACTTAATTTAACCGTCGAGGAACGAGATACTGTTTGGAACACACTAGCCAACTGGGCAAAAAATAAAACAGAAAGCAAAATTGTCAGAGTCAATTCAATTCAGTCTCTGTTTGATCTGGCAGACCAAGACGAAGTATTAAAAAAACAATTTAACCTTATAATTCGAGCAATTGAAGTCGAAAATATCCCATCGATAACAACTAGATTGAAAAGATTAAATCAAGCCCAACCTCAGCACACTAATTTTTAAAAGTGTTGCTTAAGAATAGGTTAGGTCTAAAGCAAGTAAAATTAAGGCACTACTTTTGTTTATTCTTTCGTGGGTCATGGGGTCTCCGTTTTTGATCTCGAAAACCAAAAATTATGGGTATCCCATGGCTCACCTTCAACCGGCTCCACCAAATTTACAGAAACAGTGATACACTGGCAAACTTCTGGCATGACTATATCAACGTCTTCTGGTCGTATTCTCTGAATAGAGGATTGAGCCGACACAAAGGAAATATTAACTAAGCTTCATTAGCCAGAGAATAAGTATTTTAGCAATCAATAAAGTTTACAGGAACTTCAATAACGTTAATGGCGAGTCCGCCCCTAGCTGTTTCCTTGTATTTGTCCATCATATCCTTACCCGTATCCTTCATGGTTTTTATGGCTTTATCTAAGCTGACAAAATGGGTTCCATCACCTCGGCGGGCAATGCGTGAAGCATTGATTGCTTTTACCGCGGCCATGGCATTACGCTCGATACAGGGGACTTGTACCAAGCCACCAATTGGATCACAGGTTAAACCAAGATTATGCTCAATCCCAATTTCGGCAGCATTCGTACATTGATGTGGGCTGCCGTGAAAGGCTTCAGTCAGTCCCGCTGCTGCCATTGCACACGCAGATCCAACCTCCCCTTGACAACCGACTTCCGCACCGGAAATAGAGGCGTTTTGCTTGATAATAATACCGATTGCAGCAGAAGTAAGCATAAAATTATAAATTTCTTTCTTATCGTAAGTAATGGCAAAATCGCGGTAGTAATGCAGTACTGCAGGAATGATGCCTGCTGCTCCATTGGTTGGTGCTGTTACCACTCGGCCACCGGCTGCATTTTCTTCATTTACAGCCAGCGCGTATAAATTCACCCAGTCCATTTCATACAGAGCAATCATCTCATTGACACTGTCTTTTTCCCTGAGTAGCTGCTGGTGTAAGTCATACGCTCGGCGCTTTACTTTCATACCTCCAGGTAAAATACCAGCCTGTTCACAACCGTTGATTACACATTCTTGCATCACATCCCAAATGCGATCTAATTGAGCGTAGATAAATGTTTCGTCGTGGAAGGTCTTCTCATTTGCCATAACAACTTCACAAATGCGTAAATCGTGTGCATCGCAATGAACGAGTAATTCATTGGCACTATTAAAGGGGTAGGGTACCATTACTCTATTCTCAACAATCGGCTCATCGCTGCGTTTAGCTTCATCATCATTGAGAACAAAACCACCACCTACGGAATAATACGTTGCCTCTTCCAGCAAGTCTTGTCCCTGATAGGCCGTTAGAGTCATCGAATTGGGGTGATAAGGCAAAAACTTTTTTTTGTGTAGAATGAGATCTTCAGGCTCACTAAAATCAATCCAATACTGTTGATTGAGATGAAGCTGTTTCCTTTTTCTGATTTCTTCAATGCGTTGATTGACACGTTTGGTGTCGGTTTCCTCAGGTGTTTCTCCCATCAAACCCAACATGACAGCTATATCGCTACCGTGCCCTTTTCCCGTTGCCCCCAAAGACCCAAAGAGCTCACAGTGAACTTTTGTGACAGAAGCCAACTGATTGTTAGTTAACAGTTTCTCTAAAAAAAGGTTAGCTGCCTTCATCGGTCCCACGGTATGAGAACTGGAGGGGCCAATACCTATCTTATACAAGTCGAAAATACTAATCATGAATTTGTGCCTTTTGGGTTTTCCGTATTAAACCTAGCCAATCAATATCAAACCGGCAAAACGACCTATCTTCGTCAAACGTGCCTGACCAATACTGGTGTTAAAAGGTTGCTGGGGTTGTTTTTCTTGATGATTTGTTTTTAAGAATTAGAATATATATCAGTATGTTATATTCAAATAACGACTGCTGCCGTCCTCAATTGGGTACCGATATATTATTCAATGCATATTCAGTGCGTTTTTAGAAACTCCTGCAACATGTTGATGTTGTAGAAGTACCCTTATCTAAATTTAACGACGTCTCGCAGGCCAATGGTTTCGTTAAAAATCAACGCATCCGGTGTCGATTCGGTATCTACGGCAAAGTAACCAATGCGTTCAAATTGAAAGACCGTGCCGCTCGTTGCCTCGCTCAAACAAGCCTCCAGCATCACTGCCGTGTGAACCTTTTTCGAGTCGGGATTGATGGCGTCGGTAAAATGGTCGGCCTGCATTGGGTTTGCCATAGTAAACAACCTATCGTATTCAACCACCGCGCCCGGTTTGCAACTGCCGGCATCGACCCAATGGATAACGCCTTTGACTTTGCGCCCGTCAGCGGGATTTTTACCCAGAGTATCGGCATCGTAACTGCACAATAGTTCGGTGGGATTGCCGTCCTCGTCTTTAATCACCTCATCACAACGAATGACATAAGCACCCCGCAAACGGACCTCCTGACCGAGTTTTAGCCGCTTAAATTTCTTATTAGCAGTTTCGCGAAAATCATCCTGCTCGATATACAGGGTGTTGGAAAAGCTGACATCGCGTTTGCCCATATCGGGGTTTTGCGGATGATTGGCTATTTGCAGTACTTCACCGTCACCCCGATAATTGGTAATGGTGACTTTTAACGGTTTCATCACCGCCATGCGACGCGGTGCATTAGCATTAAGTGTATCGCGCAATAATCCCTCGAAAAAACTCATTTCAATAACAGCATCTTTTTTGGTGACGCCTATTTTGCGACAAAAATCGCGAATAACCGACGGCGGAATCCCGCGACGACGGATGCCGGCAATGGTGGGCATACGCGGATCGTCCCAACCGTCAACGTAACCACCCTCAACCAGTTGGATTAAGCGGCGTTTTGATAACACGGTATATTCCAATTGCAAGCGCGAAAATTCGATTTGGCGCGGCTCACAAGTTGTTTCCAAGTGACTAATAAACCAATCATACAGTGGGCGGTGGTCTTCAAATTCCAAGGTACACAACGAATGGGTAATACCTTCCAGCATATCCGATTGTCCGTGGGTAAAATCATACATCGGATAAATACACCATTTATCACCGGTACGATAGTGATGAGCACGGCGAACGCGATAAATAACAGGGTCGCGCAGGTTCATATTGGCAGCAGCCATGTCGATCTTGGCACGCAGGACGACCTGACCGTCGGCAAATTCACCGGCTCGCATTTTTTCAAACAGCTCGCGATTTTCAGCAATGGGACGGTTGCGATAGGGACTGTTTGTTCCCGGTTTACTCAAACTACCGCGTCCGGATTTAATCTCTTCACCGCTTTGACTGTCGACATAGGCCAGCCCTTTGTCAATGAGCTCCACTGCCATTTCGTATAACCTATCAAAGTAGTCGGAGGCATAGCAAAGTTTATCCCAGTCAAAACCAAGCCATTTGACGTCTTCTTTGATAGACTCCATATAGATTTCGCTTTCTTTTTCGGGATTAGTGTCATCAAAACGAAGATTGCATTTGCCCTGATAGGTTTTCGCCAGACCAAAATTTAAGCAAATCGATTTTGCGTGACCAATGTGCAAAAAACCGTTGGGCTCCGGCGGAAAACGTGTTTGAATGGCACGGTGTTTCCCGCTTCTCAAGTCAGATTCAATAATATCTTGGATAAAGTTTTGCGTCACCGGAGATTGCATCGATAAAGCTCCTATTCTAAAAGGCAAAAGGTTATTATATAATTTTTCATTGAAAAGGTACTCGCTTTGTCGTAATTTATTTTATTATTATAAAAATTATCATCTACTCCCGAACCGTTATCAACCATGCAAAAAACCGCAGCGACAACTAATAAACATTTGGCTATCAGCATGTTGGCCTTGACAGCATTGGGCTTTATTGTCGCGTGCAGCAGTATCGGCAAACCGAGGCAGTTTCACCCTAGACCGACCGACTTATCCAATGCCTGCAATATTCTGAACAACGACAGCAGCTGGTATCAGGCCTTTGACAAAACGTTTAAAAAATACGGTGTTCCCCCGCATGTTATCATGGCCATTATCTACAAGGAATCCACTTACCGACACGATGCCTTATCGAAATCAATGGCCTACGGCTATGCTCAAGCAAAAGATGCCACCTGGAAATGGTACCAAAACAAAACCGGACATCACCGCGCAAAACGTGACGTATTTACCGATGCCGTTGACTTTATCGGTTGGTATCTGGTAGAAAACCAAAAACGTACGGGTATATCGAAATGGGATGCTAGAGAACAATACTTGGCTTATCACGAGGGAACGGGAGGATATCTGAAAGCAACTTATAACGAAAAACCCTGGCTACTTGAAATTTCCGACCAGGTTGACCTGCTGGCAAAAACGTATCGCAGACAGCTGGCCAGCTGCTACACCTACCCACAGCTGGATTTGTAGCGCATTCAAACCATGCCAAACATTACCTGGTTTGATAACAGCGATATTTTAGCCTTTCCGAATGTTGAACGCGCCATGAATGATCCGGACGGATTGCTGGCTGCCGGTGGTAATTTGTCGGTGCCAACACTGAGCCTTGCCTACCGCAGTGGCATTTTTCCCTGGTTTGACAACGACCAACCCATTTTATGGTGGTCGCCTTCGGTGCGTGCCATTATCGATACCGGTGATATTCACGTTAGTAAAAATATGAAAAAATTAATCAGGCAATCGCGTTACAGCGTTCGTGCTGATACTTGCTTTGATACGGTTATCGAACGCTGTGCCAGAGCAAATGCCCATCGTCCGGCAACGTGGATAACCGACGATATGCGCCGGGCTTACCAAACGCTATTTAACTGCGGTGTGGCGCATAGCATCGAAGTATTTAGCGGCAAAGACGATCCGGAGGACAACTCGGGAAAAAGCTCAAAAAAAAGCCCAGGCAGGTTGGTCGGCGGTTTGTACGGTGTTTTTGTTAGAAACTGTTTTTGCGGTGAGTCCATGTTTAGCACCGAACCCAACACGTCGAAGCTGGCCCTAATCCAATTGGCACGGTTTTTGCAGGCACAGCGTTGTGAAATAATTGATTGCCAATTGCCAACGCCGCACCTGGCTTCAATGGGCGCTGTCGAGGTGCCTCGAAACGCATTCATCAAACGGCTGACAACGATGCAAGACAATCATCATCTCGTTGCAAAGCAATGGGATAGCCTGTGGAACCAAACTGTGGAATAAGCGATGGCAACTCTAATCGGCATTGACTACGGTCACAAAAAAATCGGTTTTGCCACCGGACAAACGATTACCGCTAGTGCTGCGCCACTCACCATCATTGCACAAAACGGAGAAATGTGGCCAGCCATAGACCGCATCATGCAAGAGTGGCAACCCGATATGGTGATTATCGGCGAACCCAAATTGGCCGACGGCAAGCCGCATCCGCTGGAAAAAAAGATACAGCGCTTTATCACAGCCATCAAACAGCGCTACGATGTTACGGTCAAACGCGTTGACGAAGCCTACACGTCATTTGAAGCGACCCGCTATCAAAGAGGGCAGGGCAGGCAGTCGATACTGGATGCCCATGCTGCAGCGATTTTGTTGGAAAGCTGGATGCGCGAAAATAGTTAGCAGGGGAAAGTAGCCGGCGGGGGACTTTGCCAAGTTTTTCGGTACATTAACCTGAAATTTACACATCGATAACGTGACTAGTGCTGTTTTTTGCAGTAAAATCGGGGCTTCGCTAGCCCCATTAAAATATAACTACAGCAAATCCCTTATGAATACAGAAGAGTACATCGATATTGAGCAGCCTATTGTCGAGTTGCAAGAAAAATTAAACGAGTTGAAAAAATTATCCGTCAATAGTGATATTGACATCGGCGATGAAATGACGCGTTTAGAAAAAAAATCACAAGAAATGACCAAAGAAATTTTTGCCAAACTGACCCCTTGGCAAACGGCAAAGTTGGCTCGTCATCCTTTGCGTCCTTATACCTTGGAATATGTTGATGCCATTTTTACCGATTTTCAAGAGTTGCATGGTGATCGTGCTTATGCCGACGATAAATCCATTGTCGGTGGTATTGCCAAGCTTGACGGGCAACCGGTTATGGTCATCGGGCATCACAAAGGTCACGGGACAAAGGAAAAAGTATTTCGCAACTTCGGCATGCCAAAACCCGAAGGCTATCGCAAGGCCAAGCGCCTGATGAAGCTGGCGGAAAAATTCGGGCTGCCCGTTATTACTTTTATCGATACACCCGGCGCTTATCCCGGTATTGGCGCAGAAGAGCGCGGACAGAGTGAAGCCATTGCCAGAAATCTGTACGAAATGACGACGCTAAAAACACCGATTATTTGCACCGTTATCGGAGAAGGCGGTTCAGGTGGTGCCCTCGCTATCGGCGTTGGTGATCGCGTATTTATGTTGCAGCATGCTATTTATTCAGTGATTTCACCGGAAGGCTGTGCCTCAATTTTGTGGCGCAGTGCCGAACATGCAGAAGAAGCAGCCGATGCTATGAATATCACAGCGGACAAACTGCTTGAGTTAAAATTGATTAACGGCATTATCGAAGAACCGTTGGGTGGTGCTCATCGCGATATTGAACAAATGGCGAACAACATCAAGAAAACATTGTCGTCGGCATTGGCTGAAGTCAGTGCTTTAGATACCCAAACGATGCTCGATAAGCGTTATGATCGCATCCGTCATTTTGGCTATTTTGACGGTTAAGTACCGATTGAAACTACCGATAATTACTGCCATTAATCGCTTTTCTCCGTGAGTGATAACGGCATATGAGCACCTCACCGTCAGCAACCTGTGAACAATGCCTTGAACGCTTTATCAAACGGCAGGGTAGCGCGATTGAACGTTGGCTTGTCGGTTTTAGTGGTGGGAGAGATTCTCACGTCTTATTGGATATACTGTATCAATTGCACAACAGCGGCAAGCTGCACGCCCAGCTGTCGGCAATCCACGTCGATCACGGCTTACATCCCCAATCCAACCAGTGGGCACGGCACTGTCAAACAATCTGTGATAACTATCAAATTCCGCTAACGATCGAAACGGTTAAGAAACAACCCGTGCCGGGAGAGAGTATAGAGGCTTTTGCCCGCCAGGCGCGCTACCGCCTGATCGAACAACATTTAACAGCAACGACTGTTTTTCTATCAGCTCACCACCAACGCGACCAAGCCGAGACCTTTTTATTGCAGCTAATGCGCGGCGCCGGACCGGATGGATTGCGTGCCATGCCTGTCGTGCGTCGATTAGGGGCAGGGCAGTACCTTCGCCCGCTACTAAACGTTAACTACGATGATATCGTCGATTACGCCGAACAGCATCATCTATTTTTTATCGAAGACGATAGCAATGATGATCAGCGTTTTGACCGCAACTACTTACGTCATCAGGTTTTGCCCGTTTTAGAGCGTCGCTTTGCCAATGCCGCGCACCGCATTGCCCTGTCGGCCAAATGGCTGGCAGAATTACCCGACATGCCGGCACCGGCGGCACTATCCGTTGAGGATTTAAACGCTTTATCTGAGGCGGAACAAAAACGCCATATTCGCGCCTTTGTCAAAGCCAAAATAGGGCACTCACTGTCGCAGGCACAAACACAATATATTTTGGCGCACCACCTAAATGCCCAAGCGGACAAACACCCAACCCTTACTATCGGTGACTATGTTATGCGTCGTCACGCAGGAGAACTCTGTCTTACCGCCCAACTACCGCCGCCGCCAGAAAACATTGAGCAATTGATTAGCGTCGGCCAAAAACACAGTCTCTCACCCGTTGCCACGCTGACGTGGACAGCAGGGCAGGGTATTGTTTGTCATCGACCGCTGATGCTAAGATCACTGAGCGGCAGCGAACGCTTTCACCCACAAACGCGCAACAAGGCGACAACGGTGAAAAAATGTTTGCACGAAGCCCACATCCCGATGTGGCTGCGTCCTTTTTATATCGGTTTGTATATGAATGATACGTTGATCGCTATTCCCGGCGTTGGCATATCCAAACCACACTATCAACAAGATCCGAAGGCTTACTTACCGCAACTGGATATTGCCCCTGAATTTAGAAAACTATAGAAAATTCTGCAAACCCACTGATAAGTCAGTTAATTGACTATTTTTTAAATAAATTAATAAGTTTTAAAAAAACATAGTGTTACGAACTAACACTTACTACAGAGTTCACCTGACCATTCATTAGTGGTCATGATTGCATCGTCTTGTCGTTCCTCACCTAGTGACTAGATGAGGGACTACTTTCACCAATGCGCATCGTATCGGCATTTATCCATTGAGACTTCCGTTGCGTCAGCTATAATTGGGCAGATATCGAAAAATAACCGGAGATAAATAAAATGCACATCAGAAAAATACTAGGCCTTCTAACCATTTTACTGACCTCGCTGTTTAGCGTACAGACGGTAGGCGCCGAAACGCAGCCCATTACGGTGGGGGCACTGCGATTCACCAGCCACGCACCAACATTTGTCGCTTTGGAACGCGGCTACTTCAAAGACGAAGGCTTGGACGTTCACTTAAAATTCTTCCAAGCGGCTCAACCCATGGCAGTAGCTATCGCGGCAAAAGATGTGGATTACGGCATTACCGCTATCACCGGCGGGTTGATTTCACTGGCACAAAAAGGTGCTGTCAAGGTGATTGGCAGTGCCCTTACCGAAGCGCCGGGGATAGACGGATCCTTGATTATTGTCTCCAACAAGGCCTATGATGCCGGCGCTACCGCGCCCGCCAAGCTGCAAGGCAAAACCTGGGCCTTGACGCAAAGCGGTTCATCGTTTCACTATATGGGCTCAAAAGTGGCCGAAAAAGAACACCTCACCTTGAAATACAAACCGCTGCAGAAAGTTGGCATCATTATCGGCAGTATCAAAAGCGGACAAATTGATGCCTGGGCTATCGTTCCCCATATCGCCAAGGCGCTGGACAAAGCGGGTGCAGCTCACATTATCGGAAAAATATCGGACTATATACCTGACTATCAAGTCACGGTATTATTTACTTCAACCGAAAACGCCGACAGGCAACGTCAGCGAACTGAGGCCTTTTTGCGTGCTTTTGCCAAAGGCGCTGCCGACTACAATGCCGCTCTGGTTGACAAAACGGCCGGTGACGAGGCTGCCGAGGCAATGGTCAAGCTCATCCACAAATACGTTTACGCCGATAAACCCTATGAAAAGGCAGCCCGCAGTATTCAAAACGGTGCCATGCGCATCAGCGCCGATAATGCCCTTAATATCGACAGCGTCAAAGCGCAACTGGATTGGTTTAAGGCCGAAAAATTAATCGACGATACGATAACACTTGATACGCTGGTCGATCAGTCCTACCTAAGCCATTAATTATTCGCTGGCAGAGTGGTGAATCTGGCGATGGAATTACGCGTAGAAAAGGTAGGGCACAAGTATGGTCGGTTAACTGTCCTGCAAGATATCAATTTAACCGTTAAGCCTGGGGAAATTATCTGTATTGTCGGACCGTCGGGGTGCGGCAAGTCAACCTTGCTAAGGATACTTGGCGGCTTGGAACAACCAACCAACGGTCGAATTGTTGAGGTCGGCCGGCCGCCGCAAAATTGCCTGAATCCTTTGACCTATGTGTTTCAGCACTTTGCTTTATTGCCCTGGCGAACGGTAGCGGGCAATATTCGCTTGGTGTTGGAAGACCACTCACTCAGCAAAGAAACGGTAGAAGAGATTATTGACGACGTCCTCAAACGCACCAATCTCAGCGATTTTCGCGAGGCTTTTCCCAAGCAACTGTCGGGCGGGATGAAACAACGCGTTGCCATTGCCCGGGCTTTGGCTGTCAATCCCGCCGTTTTATTGATGGATGAACCCTTATCATCTCTCGATAGTCAAACGACGGAATTATTGATGGATGACTTGATTCGCTTGTGGACGCACTCGCCTTTTACCGCCGTTTATGTCACTCACAATCTATACGAAGCTGTCAGGCTGGGGCATCAGATTGTCGTTTTGTCACGTCAACCGGGGAAAATTCGAGAAATTGTCACAATCGATACGCCACTACCTGAACGTCACTCAGCCATAGCAGAGCTGGAAAAACACCAGCAACAAATTTGGTCGTTACTGCGAGAAGAAGCCGTTGCCGCCGATCGGGAGCTGCACGGATGACACAGCGACAAGGTCAACAACGGCAAGACCAACAGCAACGTCAAAGCAGCCGTCAGTCTGCTCAGAGAAAGGGAAAAACGCCTCTAGAAAGGCTGGTACCCTTTCGGGGAGGGGGATTTTCCCCACAGCCTAAGCGTTGGGTTGGAACGATGGTGTTTGTTGCCCTTATTGTACTGACTGAGCTATTAACGCGATACGGAGTGATTAGCAGTTTGACGCTGCCGAGACCTTCGGCCGTGTTCGAGACACTGGTTTCGTTGGTTCAAAGTGGACTGTTGTTTCAACACTTACTGCCGTCATTGACGCGTCTGTTAATCGGTTCGTTAATCGGCATCACTTTGGGCATTCATATTGGCATTTTTATCGGCTTATTTACCTGGATCAGGGCAGGGCTGGTGCCCGTAGTTGCCGCTATTTTTCCCATCCCTAAAATTGCCTTGTTACCACTGTTCGTTATTTGGTTTGGCATTGATGAAGGCTCAAAATATGCGTTAATTGCTCTTGGCACTTTTACCCCCACCGTAGTGGCAACTTACGGTGCCGTTGACAATGTCAATCGCGATTTGATTCGCATGGGACAAAGTTTTTCCATGAAATGGTCATCCATTGTCCGAAAAATCGTTTTACCGGGGGCAATGCCAGGTATTTTATCGGGCTTGCGTATCAGTTTGGCTATCGCCATTATCTTACTGGTAGCGGCTGAAATGTTAGGTGCCGAGTATGGCATCGGTGCTTACATACTGGAAGCCGGCTCGCTATACGATTTAGAGCGGTTATTTGCCGGTGTTACCGTTCTTTCGATACTCGGGGTTTTGGTCAGTGCTGTTATTGGATTATTGGAGCAAAAATTGTTGCGCTGGCGGTAATATCAACCCGTTAATTCCCACTTTTATTGTCGTCGACTTTATGCACTGTGATTTTTTCGCTACAATGAGACAATCTTTTAGCTAACAGCGATGGAAGCGCAATATAATGATCACTCAATTAATACCTATTGCCCTAGCCTATATTATGTTCACGCTTGGGCTGGGACTCAAATTTCGCGATTTCTTGTACATTCAGCAGCACCCCGGTGTCTTTTTAATCGGTTTATTTAATCAACTGATTCTGGTTCCTATTGTATTTTTGTTGGCTGTTTGGCTGCTCGACCCGGCACCGGCAATTGCTTTTGGCCTGATGCTGATTAGTTTTTGCCCGGGCGGGGTGACCAGTAATCTGTTTACGCGAATGGCCAATGCTAACGTTGCACTGTCGATTGCCTTGACCGGTGTAGTCAGTTTGTTGTCCGTTTTAACGCTGCCTATTTTAACGACAGCTGCTTACCAGTTTTTTTTCCAAAACACCATAGCCACAGTATCTATCGCCGGGCTGGGTATCAAATTGTTTATTCTAACGACTATTCCGGTCATTATCGGTATGACCTTGCGTCATTTTATACCCGCTGTTGTCGAACGCTCACAGCGATTGATCGCCAATAGTGCGACACTGATTTTCGTCCTTATCCTTATCGCTACGATTATCGTCCAGCACCAGACGCTAATCCGCGTTTTCAGTGATATCGGTATGGTTCTGCCGGTAATTAGCGCCGTTTTACTCATTGTTTCCATGCTTACGACCAGATTACTCCATTTACCTGCTGCCGATACGATAACTATTGCTATCGAAAGTAGTGTTCAAAACGGCAGTGTCGGTATGGCCGTGGCAACACTGATTGCAGTCGAACAAGTGTTGCCTGAATATGCGTTGCCGTCTTTGCTTTACGGCCTGCTGATGAATATTATTGTTATTCCTTTTGTCATACTCGTTGGCAGACGCCAACATCAGGTACACTCCGTAGTTTAGCCCACCGGAAACGGGAAGACTCAACGCCAATAGATGCCCTGGCTTTAGACGAAGATATAGTGAGATAGTTTTACTAAAACAACAACGATAAAATCACCACAGTACCCACAGCGGCAAAGCCGTAAATACACAATTTGACCCACAGTGGCGGGTGAAATTTAAAGTCGTGTGTCGCATGATAGATGCGGTGGCAAGCGTGCCACAGATTAAACGCCAGCAGGAAGAAAATAATAATCTTGCCGAAAAAGTTTTCGTAAAAAGCGTGCAAATTGTCATACAGCGCCACAGGCTCATAAAAACCCAACGGCAGCAAAATGCCGAACAGCAAGATCAGAATAGGAAAGAACATCGCAGCGATGGTACCGCCATTGCCGAATGCCGCCCACAAAAATGGTTCGACGTGAAAATTGTTTTGATTGTCTTTACTCATTTACACACCTCCTACTGTAAGCCCGCCAAGGCAAGAATAATGATCATCATGAAGAAAAAAGCCAACCAGTGTCCTGCAATCAACAGGCTGGCCGGTACTTTTTTATCACCAATCTGTAGCGGCATCACCTTGGGGGTTGCGGCAAACCAAGTGACCGTATGATATAAAACCATCACAAAGGAAATCACCGAAAGCCACATCATAAAACCGCACGACTGCGACTCCGTCCATTTGACAAAGGCTTCCTGACCTTTTGCCAATGCGGCCAAGCCGACCATTAACACCAGCGTATAAAACAAAGTAAAAATTGCCGTCGCTTCGCGCAGCATATACAAACTGTAAAACGGTAACTGCATCCACCAATTGCGTTTCATTTCACGGCGGTAAGCGCCGTTTCGCAGCTTGCCCGCATCAACTTTGATAATACTCATACTACGCCTCCTCTTTTTGTTGTTTCTTGTTAAACGCCAACGGTAAAATAGTGATCCCTTTAAATCCCATATTAATGGTACCGTCCAATTTGGCCTGTTGGATCGCACCTGCCGGATCGACTGACTTTGGACAGACTTCCGAGCAGTAACCGACAAAAGTACAAGGCCAAATACCGTCTTTTTTATTCATAACCTCCAATCGTTCGGCTTTACCACTGTCGCGCGTATCCTTGTTGTAACGTTGCGCCATCGACAGGGCAGCGGGGCCCAAAAATTTGGGATTTAACCCCATTTGCGGACAGGCGGCATAACACAATAAGCAATTGATACACATGGTGTATTGCTTGAATTTAGTCAACTGTGCCGGTGTTTGTGTGGTGGATTCGTGTTTGGCATCAACGTTGGCTTGAATGGTCTCTTTTTTACCTGTCATAGCGTTGATAACGTACGGTTTAATCGATACGAATTTTTCCATAAACGGTTCGATATCAACGACTAGATCGCGTTCGATATCAAAGTTTTTCAAAGCTTCAATGCGCACCTTATCGGGATAAAATTCGCGCAAAAACGTTTCACAAGCCAGCTTCGGTACGTTGTTGATCATCATGCCGCACGAACCGCAAACCGCCATGCGACACGACCAGCGATAACTTAACGTACTGTCAACGTGATCTTTGATGTAGTTGAGCGCTTCGAGAACCGATAAATCGTCTTTGTACGGGATTTCGTAAGACTGCCAAAACGGTTTTTTATCTGCTTCGCGACGATAGCGCAAGACTTCTATGGTAATGGTTTGCTTCATGACTTGCCCTCTGCTTCTGCCATTTCTTTGTGTTGTTGTTCGAGCTCTGCGCCGTAAACTCGTTTGCGCGGTTGTGAACGGGTGATATTGACGGGCTCGTAGTCCAGTCTAACATCGCCGTTGTCGTAATAGGCCAAGGTATGTTTTAAGAAGTTAACATCGTCGCGTTCGGTATAGTCCGGCTCCAGACGCTGATGGGCACCGCGCGATTCGGTGCGATTCAGTGCCGAGACCAGCATGACTTTGGCGATATCCAGCAACATACCGAGCTCGTAAGCCATCAACAATTCGGTGTTGAAGGTTTCGGTTGTATCCTTAAGTCCAATGTGTTGGTAGCGCTCGATCAACGCTTCGACCTCAGCCAGTCCCTGCTTAAGCAATTTTTCTTCGCGATAAATACCGCAGTGATCTTCCATCGTCAACGTCAACGCCTTGCGAATTTCACCGATACTTTCAGAACCCGTTTGTCGGCGCAGCTTGTCGATATCGGCAATGATATCTTGGGCCTGTTGTTTTAAGCTATCGGAGACACTAAACGCTCCCTTGTCAATAGCGCGCTTGGCTGCCTGTTCGCCGGCAACTTTGCCGAAAACACAAAACTCCGCCAATGAATTGGAACCCAAACGATTTGCACCGTGCAGACCGCTGCTGGCACACTCACCCACAGCATAGAGTCCCGGTAGACTGGTGGCCGTATGAATATCGGTGCGAATACCCCCCATGGTGTAGTGCACCGCAGGGCGGACGGGTACGGGATCGGTGACCGGATTGACGCCCTCAAAACTTTCTGCTAAGTGACAAATTAGCGGCAGACGCTCCATTAAATAGTCTTCGCCCAAGTGGCGCAAGTCGAGATACACGACATCACCGTATTCGGTTTTGACAGTGCGGCCTTTTTGACGCTCGTGCCAAAATGCCTGCGACAGGCGGTCACGCGGACCTAATTCCATCGATTTTTTCACCGGTTTGTCTTGGGCGGGCCCCAAACCGTAATCCTGCAGATAGCGGTAGCCGTCCTTATTGACCAACAAACCGCCTTCACCGCGACAACCTTCGGTCATCAAAATACCACTGCTCGGCAGACCCGTCGGGTGATACTGGACAAACTCCATATCGCGCAGGGCAACGCCTTTGCGGTACGCCATCGACATGCCGTCACCTGTTACGATGCCGCCGTTGGTATTGAATTGATAAACGCGACCAGCACCACCCGTCGCCAAAATAACGGCATTGGCAACAAACATTTTGGCAATACCGGTTTTGATTTCGATGGCTACTACACCCTTGCATTCTCCGTCTTCAACCAACAATTCGGTACAAAAATATTCGTCAAAACGATTAATGGATGGAAACTGCAGCGAGGTCTGAAATAAAGTATGCAAGATGTGAAATCCCGTCTTATCGGCAGCAAACCAAGTGCGTTCGATTTTCATGCCGCCAAAGGCGCGGACGTTCGGCGTGCCGTCGGGACGACGCGACCAGGGACAGCCCCAGTTTTCCAGACGAATCATCTCATCGGTGGAATGACTGACAAAATAGTCGACGACTTCCTGATCGCATAACCAGTCGCCGCCGGAGACGGTATCGTCAAAGTGATTGTCTAAGGTATCGTGTGCCTGAGCCACTGCTGCCGCGCCACCTTCCGCTGCAACCGTATGACTGCGCATCGGATAAACCTTGGATAATAAAGAGATATTAAGGTCGGGGTGTTTTTCGGCAATGGCAATTGCACTGCGCAATCCACCACCACCCGCCCCGACGATAATAACATCGGATTCTATGATTTCCATGTTGTGTTCCCTGATTGTAATGTGTGCCCCACTGAAAAAAGTAACTTCCAGCATTTGTTATGGCGCGTAGTATTTCACGAAACAGTATCTGAAAAAACCAGTACCGGTGTCAAGATTTAATCACTTAATTTTTAATGGATAACGATATCGATAATCATTGTCATTATAATAAGTTAGCTATGGTGAGATCAGTTAAGAGGCAACGCAAAACACAGCGACAAAAGCGATATTATCGCTATGACAAAGAGATATAAGCACAACCACCGGACAAACAGCCGGGTAAATTTGCACGGATGAGTCCGGCAAACTTTGCAGTGATTTTTAAAGGCAGAGACTAGATATTCATCGGCATGACGACATAACGCGCATTTTCTTTATCAGCATCGTAAATAAGACAGCTGCTCTGACCATTTTGCAGCGAAAAAGTCACCTTGTCGTTATCTACGACGTTTAAAATATCCATCAAATAATTGATATTAAAGGCTGTTTTTATTGCTTTGCCGTCGTAATTGATATCGATGCTGTCTTCGACACTTTCATTGTCCATATTTTTAGCCAGCAAATCCAGCTTCCACGGCATAAACGATAACGATACGCCGACACCGTACTCACTCGATAAAATGCGCGCCCGCTGTAGTGCTTGCTGCATTTCCGTATTGGGAATGGTGATCACTTTATCTGCAACTGTCGGAATCACTGTTTCGTAGGCCGGGTACTCAGCGTTAATCAAGGTCGAGGTCATTTCAACTTGCGAGAAAACAAAGCGAATATGGGTCGACGAAATGTCAATATTGACATCACCGGTCTGTCCGTTTAGCCAGGTTGTTACTTCGTGAACCGCCTTGCGCGGAATAATCGTTTTCTTGTCTTCAATGGCAAAGGTATTGGCTATTTCGGCAATCGATAAACGATGACCGTCAGTAGAAACAGCAACCAAGTCCGTCGCCGTAAAGTGAAGTAGCAAGCCGTTTAAATAATGACGGACGTCGTTGTTCGCCATAGAAAATTTAACCAAATTGAGCAAGTCAATCAAGCGATTGGCCGGTAAGGAAAAACTTTGCTCAAAATCGTAACTGTCGGGAACGGGATATTCTTCGGCGGGAATAGTGGCCAAATGAAATTTGCTGTGTCCCGAAAAAATATCTAAGGTATTATCGTTTAATGCGATATCAATATCTGCCGCTGTATTTAATGACCGAATAATATCAAACAATTTCTGTGAAGTTACCGTCGTCGAGCCTACCGTCTCAACGGTTGCCGGCACTATTCCGGAAATTTTAATTTCGCTATCAAAACCAATAAGTTCTAGTTGATTTTCAGTAACATTAATAAGAATATGGGTACGAATTTTTTGCGTACTCTTTTTTTCGATAATATTGTTGACACGCGTTAACAATGGTAATAATTGTTCTTTTTTGACTGAAAATTTCATTGGTTTATTTCCCTAACCTAAGTTATTTGCGCTTAGTTTATACCAATTCTGAAAAATAAGCTATCAAGGAAAACAAGTGCAGACAGTACGATAGCTCGGGCAAGCCCGGCAACTTTTAACATTAAGTAGCAAACAAGTGAATTTGACGAAGATAGCTTATTTTACAGAGTATTACCAATGCACTTCAATAAAACAAGTTACAGGTGACCCGGTCGCTCCGCTTCCGCTTCTAGCAGTCAAATAAATTGCAGCGTCGTGCGATAAATGACGATTAACTGGTTAGTGTCACGGTCAAATTGGTCATATCTTCACGGATTCTCGGATCACGCTGTTTCATCTCATTGATTTTTTTTATCGCATGAATAACCGTCGTATGATCGCGTTCAAAAGCCTCTCCAATATCGGGTAATGACAAGTTAGTCAGTTGCTTTGACAAGGTCATGGCAATTTGGCGGGCCCGTGCCAGTTGTGCTTTTCGGGATCTGGATTTCAAATCGGACACTTTGATACGGTAGTAACCGGCGACTGTTTTTTGAATGCTCTCAATACTGATCTGCTGTTGCTGTGAACTGAGCATATCGCGCAGTGCACTTTTGGCTGAATCGATTGTTGCCGGTTGGTTATTAAACTGTGACATGGCCCAGACCTTATTGAGTGCACCTTCTAAATCACGGACGTGCGAACGCACTTTTTCAGCGATAAAAAAGGCAACTTTATCATCTAAGTCAAAATCAAGCAAGCCGGCCTTTTTCTTTAAGATAGCTGCTCGCGTTTCAATATCGGGCGGTTCAACGGCAACCGATAAACCGGCACCAAAACGAGATTTCAGTCGTTCCTCTAGGTGCTCTACATCTTTTGGATATTTATCACAAGTTAGTACAACCTGTCCCTTAGAGTCCAGCAGCGTGTTAAATAAATGAAAAAACTCTTCTTGCGATTTGTCCTTACCGGCGATAAATTGCACATCGTCAACCAAGAGTACATCAACGCTGCGATAGTACTTTTTAAATTGATCAATACTGCCGTCGGAAATGGCATTAATCATTTCCGTAACAAATTGTTCCGCTGTCTGATAGACGATATTTTTAGACAAATTATGTTGCTTGATGTAATTGCCAATGGCATGCATCAAATGCGATTTACCCAGCCCAGTAGAACCATAAATTAACAAGGGATTAAATTGTCCATCCGGTTTTTTAGCAACTCCCAAAGCAGAGCTGGCCGCAATCTGGTTAGAATTACCAGTGACAAAATTCTCAAAAGTGAAGTCGCGATTGAGTTTGCTGGCATATTTTTGCGTTTTTGCTTTTGCTCTCGCCTTTGGAGCGTCAAACAAACTTTGGTGACCTTGTTTAATTGAAACGCGATAATTCTGTTCAAATTTTCGAACAGCTAACTCAATCATTTTTAAATAGTTTTTTTGGACCTCATCAACGATAAACTTGTTAGGAGCGTAAAGGATAAGCTGGTCGTCTTTACAGACAGCATCCAAGGGACGAATCCACGTATCAACATCTTGCTGCGCCAATAAAACACTCAGATTCTCGAGACAGTTATTCCATAATGCAGTGGTCATAATACTACTAATATCATCCTAATTTATGTAAATGTGAGTAGAACAGATGAAAATGTTTTCGCTAACGACAACGGCAATTATTTTTTTGTGGTATCGTTAAATTCCAATCAAAATGGATACGGAGCCCGATAAAAACCATATTTTCTCTTAATATCAAGTGAAAAGCGGCGAAAAAGCACACCAGTATAACCATGTTGTAGATGGTCAGGCAAATCGCAATATCAAACCTGAAAAATAAGCTATCTTTATCAAACGTGCTCGCCCAACACTTAATGTTAAAAAATCGCTGAGTTTGCCATCTTTAATCTAGTCACTGGGTGTAGAGACTGTCTGCGTTAATAGCTTGTTTTTTCAAATAAATATAACAACCTAAAAATTGTCGAACAAATGCCGTATCAGCCATCGAAGGTTTATCACATCCTTCTTCTAACCAATCAGATCTAACGCTAGGACTGTCCATTATACACATACCGCATTAATCTTCTAGGCCAAAAAATTGAGAAAATGATAACATTTTGGTATCAAAAGAATAAAAAATCCCGTCCATTACAGACGGGATTTGATCAACATACTTTATCGACGCAGCCATGATATTGGCCTTGTCGGTATGCTTTGTATCGATTTTTAATTGATTTTACGCCATGTTACTTTATTTATCAGCTTCTTCTTTAATGGCACTACCCAAATCGGCCGGCGAACGAACGGTGCGGACACCCGCTGCTTCCAATGCTTTAAATTTATCGTCAGCAGTACCTTTACCACCGGCAATAATAGCACCGGCGTGACCCATGCGTTTACCCGGCGGTGCAGTAACACCGGCAATATAGGCAACGACAGGTTTGGTCACATTAGACTGAATAAATTCCGCCGCTTCCTCTTCGGCAGTACCACCAATCTCACCAACCATAATAATTGACCGAGTTTCATCATCTTTTTGGAATTCACCCAAAACGTCGATAAAATTGGTTCCGTTAATCGGATCACCACCGATACCAACACAAGTTGACTGACCCAAACCAATACCCGTTGTTTGGTGAACCGCTTCATAAGTCAATGTTCCTGAGCGAGAAACAATACCCACCGAACCTTTTTGGTGAATGTGACCCGGCATAATACCAATCTTACACTCATCCGGTGTAATAACACCCGGACAGTTAGGTCCGACCAAGCGAACGCCGGAGCCACAAAGGGCTTTTTTGACTTTCATCATATCAAGGACGGGGATGCCTTCGGTAATACAGGCAATAAATTCGATACCGGCATCAGTCGCTTCCAAAATGGCGTCAGCTGCAAACGGCGGTGGTACAAAAATAACCGAAGCATTCGCACCCGTTTGTTCAACGGCTTGTGCACACGTATCAAACACCGGTCTGTCCAAGTGACTTTGACCACCTTTACCGGGTGTTACACCGCCAACGACTTGCGTACCGTAAGCGATACATTGTTCGGCATGAAACGTGCCTTGTGAACCCGTAAATCCTTGAACAATTAACTTTGTTTCCTTATTAATATAAATACTCATAATGGTTTCCTCCGACTAGCCTTTAACCGCTGCAACGGCTTTTTTAGCAGCTTCTGTTAGATTTTCTTCCGCTTCAATATTCAAACCGGAGTTTTGAATCATTTCACGACCTTTTTCTACGTTGGTACCCTGTAAACGAACGACAACGGGAACACTCAAACCAACTTCCTTAGCTGCAGCAATAATACCTTCTGCAATCAGATCGCAACGCACAATACCGCCAAAAATATTAACGAAAATTGTTTTGACTTTATCTGATGATAAAATCAATTTAAATGCCTGAGTAACGCGTTCGGCCGTTGCACCGCCACCGACATCTAAGAAGTTGGCCGGTTCACCACCGTGTAATTTGACAATATCCATGGTTGCCATGGCAAGACCTGCACCATTAACCATACAACCAATATCACCATCTAAAGCGACGTAATTTAAATCATACTCGGCAGCTTCCGATTCGCGTTCGTCTTCTTGTGTCAAATCACGCATCTCGGCGACATCGGGGTGACGGTATAAAGCATTTTCATCAACGCCAACTTTACCGTCCAGTGCCAACAGATTACCCTCTTGCGTGACAATTAACGGATTAATTTCAATTAAAGAAAAATCTTTGGCAAGGAACAAATTGTATAAACCATTCATTACCTTAACCAACTGAGATGTCGCTTTTTTATCCAATCCCATAGCAAAACCCATGCGACGACCAACATAGGGTTGGAAACCAGCGGCCGGATCAACGCGAACGGTGATTATTTTCTCAGGTGTTTTGGTGGCAACTTCTTCAATATCCATACCACCTTCCGATGAACCGATAAAAGCAATTGACTGTGTTTCGCGATCAACCAATGCTGATAAATACAACTCATCAACAATATTTAAACCTTCTTCAATCAATACGGTATGAATGGGTAGAGCAACACCACCCGATTGAAAGGTTGTCAATGTATTGCCTAACATATCGCCGGCATATTGTTTAACCTCTTCGAGTGATTTGGCTACTTTAACGCCGCCGGCTTTGCCGCGTCCACCGGCGTGAACTTGTGCTTTGACTACAGCAATTTCTCCACCCAATTCACCGGCAGCCGTCACTGCTTCATCTACGGTAGTGGCCGTAATACCTCGCGGTGTCGGTACACCAAAAGAACGAAATAACTCTTTCGCCTGATACTCATGAACATTCATAATCTGTCCTCTTTTTGTTTATGAAATAAATAAATTAAAATATTAGCTATAGTCGTATTAATTATTTTTTGGTACAAATCCCGACTGGCACTTATATTGAAAAATTGTCAGATCTACTATCAACAACAATTTCTACACCTAATCACCAGGTGAAAAACAGCGACACGGCATCACCACGACTACCTAACAAACAAGCGGTTAGAATTAGATTCGTACCACTCGTAAGTAGTCGGGTAAACACTGTACCAAGAATGTGCAACGTAACTATATTTCTTATGTCACTAAAAATGATAGCACACTAATTTTAGCATAGATTAAGCTAATTAGTGACAGCATTTACCCTTTTCTGATGGCCAATTTTTAACGTCCAACATTTATGTTCAGCATCCAAAAGAAAGCCTCGCAAAAGCACCTGTCTTCGTTAAGCACTCCCATTCGATACTCAATGTTAAAAAGTTACTGAGATTGCCATTTCACACTTAGTGACCAAGTGTGAAGACTGTCTTCGTCTATCTACTTTGATAGCTTACTTTTCAGAGTAGGTATTATTTGTACTGAATACCCAGCAACTTCAATTTACGATACAAATTGGTTCGTTCCAATCCGGCTCGTTCAGCTAATTTGGCAATATTGCCTTCACAATAAGCAAGCTGCTTACTAAAATAAGCCTTTTCAAAACGTTCACGTGCATCGCGAATAGGTAAATCAATACTAACCAACTCTTCGTCACCGTCAGGTTTTGCACTGATGCGAATAAGTTGTTTAACCTCATTCAAACCAATTTCTTCCGATTTACCCAAAACTAAAACCCGTTGAATAAAATTTTTTAGTTCTCTGACATTTCCCGGCCAAGTGTATTGACGCAAAAAATTCAATGCCTGCATGGAAAATCGACGGTAAGGCAATTGATCATAATCGACAAATTCGTAAACGTAGTGATTGATAATCTCCGGAATATCATCTTGATATTCCGTTAATGACGGAATTCTAATTAACAACGTCTGAATCTGATAGTATAAATTTTTCTTTAACAGTTCATTTTTAACTAATGTTTCGGGATGTTTTTGCGTTGCAAAACAAAGTCTGACATCCGGTCGAACTAATCGCCGACTGTCGAATTGTTTATACTGACCTTCTTCAATTAATTGAGCTATTAGCGATTGAACGTCTTCTTCCAAATCGATTATTTCATCGATATATAATGTACCCGACTCGGCCGTTTGTATCAGACCTTCTTTATTTTGACTGCCAAAAATTTCCTCTATTTGATTGCGGCGTGCTAGAGAAGAAGCATTGACAACGATAAATGGTTCATTATTGCGCTTCGATATCTGATGTAAATAGCGAGCGTAATAATTTTTTCCCACACCTGATCCTCCCCAAAAGGTAATGGGAAGATTTTTATCTTTTATTTGTTCTAGTTGCTCTTTTAATTGATAAATAATCTGACTTTTACCAATCAGTTGTATTTCGGGATTAATCTGTTTAAGCAGGGCTCGATTGCGTTGTTCTAATTTTATTTTTTTTAATACGTTTTCTATTGTAATCATTAATTTAGCAATAGATATCGGCTTTTCTACAAAATCAAACGCACCCAGCTTGGTTGCCTGAACAGCCGTTTCAATCGTTCCGTGTCCGGACATCATAACTATCTGCGATTTCAAACCCTCTTCAAACCATCTTTTTAACAGAGAAATACCATCCTCTTCTGGCATCCAAATGTCCAACAATACCAAATCTATTGTTTGATTTTTATATATTTTATCAGCTTGTTCAGCATTATCTGCCGTTGTGACATAATAACCTTCGTCTTCTAAAATATCCTGCAAAAGACCGATGATATCTAACTCATCGTCTACAATTAAAATATTAAATTGTTGTGGATTCATTTATTCATTCTCTTTTATTAAAGGTAAAACGAGGCGGACTATAACACCACTGCCGTCCGAACGATTATTCAGTGCTATTTTTCCATGATGTTCTTGAATAATTTTCTTCACAATAGCCAATCCTAGCCCTGTACCTTTTTCTTTGCTCGTTACATAAGGTTCAAAAACATCATGATTATCAAATAAACCGATGCCATTATCACTGATAGATACAATCAGATTGTTTTTTTCGTTAATTGTCGTTATCTCGATGCGGCCTATCGGTTGTTTTTCGGTTGCCTCTATGGCATTTTTAATTAGATTATGAAAAACTTGTCGCAAAGAATTGGCATTTCCAAGAATGTGATCCTTTTTAGCTGTTAGCGATAATTCAAAATCTGTCTTTAAAAAATGTTCTTTGTATAACTCGAAAATATCTTTAAGTAAATGGTGAACAGATAAATTTGATTTGTCCAAACTAATCGGTTTGGCAAAATGACTAAAATCATCAACCATATTTTTTAGTGATTTTACTTGGTTACTAATGACATCGATTGAGCGCTTAAGTACTTTTTGCTCTTTTTCTTGCAAGTGTCCAGCCAATTTATAATTAAGACGTTCAGCTGCCAATAAAATAGGCGTTAACGGATTTTTAATTTCGTGTGCCAGACGTCTGGCAACTTCTTCCCAAGCAGCTTGTTTTTGTTGTTGTAAATACTGTCGCATATCGTAAAAAATAATAACATAGCCGCCGTGCAATTTATCTGTTGAGGGCAATGGTGTGACGCGCGCGACAAATTGTTGAACATTTTCGCCAATATCAATTTTTATTTCTATTTCAGGTGAAGTTTCATTAATATTATCGATACCGAGTTGTTCTATAAATGTCTTGTAAACAACCTGTGATTCATCAATATGCTGTAAATCAACATTAACGACCTTATCCAATTGGCAATTGAGTAACAACTTCGCCGATTCGTTAAAAGTCAACAATCGGCATTGATAATCCAAAGTTAATACGGCAGCTGTCATATGATTGATGACCGTTTCTAAATAAGAACGCTGACTTTCCAATTTATTCCTGTTGATTTCCGATTCTTCGGTTGCTTCTTTTAATGATCGCGTCATTTGATTAAACGAATTGATTAACGTACCAAAATCGTCTTGACGCTGAACAAAAACTTGTTGATCAAAGTTACCTTGAGACACTTTTTTGGTTCCATGAATTAAATCGTGAATAGGACGAGCCATATCGTTGGCAAAACTAAAGGATGATAATATGAGCAGTAAGCTACCCAGTAATAAAACCAAAATGAGTAAGAAAATAAAACTGCTATTTACCTTAGGCATTAAATAATTAAATTTATCCCTTTCGGTGACCGTTTTATTGACCTGCTGCATCAATTGAGACATAGTATCGGGAATTTGATAAACTGCTTGCAAATAATAATTGGGTGCGCCTGGTTTATTAATGTTTGTCAGTACTCTGATAGCAAAATTATTATTTTCTCTATCAACGACAAACAAACCACCTCTATTTTCTACTCGAATAAAATCACTGTGTTCGGGAATAAGTGGAATAATAGTATTTTTATCTATTGAAGCAAAGGCTTGAATAAATCCCTTTTCGTCAAATACGGTCAATTCACCAGCATCAATATTTTTTCGAATTCTTTCTAAATTGCGCTGTAATGCGATATATTCAAAAGGAGCGATAATATCGGCGACAATTTGCGTATCTTTTAATGCTTGTAGTCCTCGCATTGACAATGCTTTTTGACTCAAAGTTAAAGAGCTTGTCAAAGCATCATTGATGCCTTTGTCAAAACTTGATTGAAATTCGTAATGAAGAAACTTAAATGAAAAATAAGACAAAAACAACAGAGGAATAAAAGCCAATAGTAGAGTTCTTGACAAAATGGTCAAAGAAAGTGAAGTACCGGGAACCTTCAAATAATAGTATTTTATCGTTTTATAAATGAAATATAGAACGATAACAAATAAACTACAAATACCGGAAAGAGTTGTTATTAATAAGCTAAGATACAATTTTTGAAAAGTTTCACTGCCTTCTGTTGCTCTGGCTAAAATGAAAATAGAAAGTAACGTTAAAACAGCTACAAAATAACCAAACCTGATAATTAATTTATTTGTTTTTAAAGTTGTCGACATTTGTTTTTAAGCTATTTGTATCTGAATTTAATTTTTCCTTTCTCATTGTACGCTAGTCGTTAAATTTTTCCCAAAATTTGTCATAACAATTAAAAAAGTCTTAAAAAAAGATAGCCAATTATTTACAGGATGTTATTTACTTTTTAGATTCTCTTATTTATTAATTTGTTATTATTAGACCGCATGATTTGTGACTAAGTAAATTATCTTTTTAAAATTTAGTATATTGTCCCATTATTTACCTATGAATAACATTGTTGATAACAGGCTAATAACAATGTAGTGAATTTTATTAACAATTTATTCAATGGGTTTTAACAAGTTATCCCTAAGGTTTAAGTTAAAGATTAGTACTGACTTTTCGTATTGATAAATATCATAAATTATAAGTTATCTTTTATAAATTATTGTGATAAAATATATTCATAAGTAATTTGTTTTTAGCTATATAAAAAATTGATAATTATGAAAAGAAAAAAACCGTTAAAGAAAAAAAAGTTGACCCCACGTTCTTTTACTAACCTGATTAAGGTGCAGGATTTGCGCATGATCATTGCTTTGGATGAGCATGGAACAATTCTTAATGCTGCCAATGTAATGGGTTTATCTCAACCTGCTATAACAAAGCGTTTACAAGATTTAGAAAGGGATTTGGGTATTACTTTGTTTCATCGCATGTCACGCGGTGTAGAGCCTACACCTTACGGTGAGATTATTATCAAGCATGCCTATATTATATTAAATCAACTACGCAATGCAGAAGGAGAAGTTTCCGATTTATCTGCCGGATTGGGTGGAAGATTGACCATTGGTATTCCTGTTGCCGCTTCAACCAATTTGGTTACTGATGCAATTGTTGCACTGCTAGATAAACGTAAAAACGTTCAGGTAACTATTGTTGAAGATTATAATATTCGTCTTATCCCTTCCTTAAAACGCGGTAATTTAGATTTAATTGTCGGCCGTTTGCCGGAAAATAGTAATCAACTTGATGATATTAATGTTGAATCTTTTTATAAGGAAAATTTGCGCTTAGTTGTTCGTCAACAGCATCCGCTCGCTGATAAAGATAAAATAACGATTGATGATTTGTTGGAATGGCATTGGCTTATGCCTCCGCAAGACTCAATTATGTATGGTCAACTGGAAAAATATTTCAGAAAAAAAGGCAAGAATATGCCTCAGACCAGTATTTATTCCTTGGCACATGTCAGCCGATTGCGAGTGTTACACCGCAATGATTTAATTGCCGCTTTTCCACATGAATCAATAGAAGATGAAGTTGCCAATGGAAAAATAAAAATATTGGATATTGACTTGTCAGAGGAAGCTTCGGAAATAGGTATTATTAGTCGTAGTGGTGGTTTTAATTCGCCGGCTGCCGAGATGTTTATGGACATTATTCGCGGTATCGGCAAAAAATAATATCAAACTGGTAAAACAGCCTATTTTGGTCAGATGTGCTCAGTGCTTAATGCTAAAAAGTCGCTGGGCATGACCATATCATTTAACCACTAAGCGTATAAAATCAACTATCCAGTCAATTATTTTAGGTGGTTTAGTGATAGTTTTTTAGAAAACTGATAACCATTTCAGCCGAACGTTTACCGGCTTCAATAATAAACTGGTCGAACGATATAGCGGCTGTTTCATTAGCTAAATCAGAAATAGCACGGATAACGACAAAAGGTATATCGAAGCGATAACAAGTTTGAGCAATTGCTGCCGCTTCCATTTCAACAGCCAGTGCGTTGGGGAAGTTCTTGCGTATAGCGGTAAAGTGTTCGTTATCAGCGATAAATTGATCACCGCTAACAATTTGTCCGTAATGAATAACGATATCGCTAAATGTTTCGGTGGCTTGTCGGGCTGCTTTGATTAATGATTGATCACAAGGATACTCAATGGGCATTTGTGCCATTTGTCCCATTGCATAACCAAAGGTTGTAATATCAACGTCGTGGTGAGCCAATGATTGACCAATAACAATATCACCAACGTGCAGATTTGTGCCGATACCGCCGGCTGAGCCGGTATTAACGACGGCTCGCGGAGCAAATCGTTCGATAAGTAAAGTCGTGCCGATTGTGGCATTAACCTTGCCAATACCACATTGCATAACCACCACGGAAACATTGTTGATAAAACCATTGTATAAAGTCATACCTGCGGTTGTCAACGTTTCTGTTTGCGTCATATGTTCACTAAGTGTAGTGATTTCTTGCGGCATTGCACCAATAATGGCAATGGGACCATTTTTATTGGGTGAATGTTTTTTCGCCATTAATTGTCTCAGGATTTAGGCAAAAACTTCAGTCCATTGACTGCGTTGGTCAAGCAAAGCTTTTGCTAGGGCTTTTGCACCTTCTAAACTGTGGTTTGCCGCCCAGCCGCACTGCATTTCATTACAGGCCGGAACTTCGGTGGCGACAAGAACATCTTTTAGTGTTTTTTCAATTAAATCGAGAGCATTGTTGTAACTATCTTCGTTAATTAATGAGACATAAAAACCGGTTTGACAACCCATCGGCCCAATATCGAGTACCTTATCACTGTGATTACGGGCCAATTCAGCCAATAAGTGCTCTAACGAGTGTAGTGCCGGCATTTCCATATGGGCTTGGTTCGGCTGGCATAAACGCAAATCGTATTTAAAAATCACATCACCTCTTTTACCGGTTTTTTTATCGGCAAGACGTAAATAGGGGGCTTTGACTTTGGTATGGTCGAGATTAAAGCTTTCGACATTCATTTTTTTATTCATAGTTGTTTCCAAATTGTTTTACTTATAAACTGGAAATTGCTCGCAAAGGGCAATGACTTTGTCACGGATGTCTGCGATTAAATCATCGTTGTGGACGTCCTCGATAATATCACATATCCATTCGGTGACTTGACGGGTTTCCTTTTCTTTAAAACCGCGCGTTGTAATGGCCGGTGTACCGACACGGATACCCGAGGTGACAAAGGGTGATTGCGGATCGTTTGGTACGCTATTTTTATTAACGGTAATATAGGCTTGTCCCAACGCGGCATCAACAGTTTTACCGGTAACGCCCTTATCAATTAAATCGACCAGCATTAAATGGTTTTCGGTACCGCCTGAGACGACGTTAATACCGCGTTCAATAAAAGTTTCAGCCATAACCTTGGCATTGGCGATGACTTGTTTTTGGTAAGCTTTGAAATCACCAGTCAATGCTTCTTGGAAAGCAACTGCTTTGGCAGCAATAACGTGCATCAAGGGACCACCCTGCGTGCCTGGAAAAACGGCGGAATTCAATTTCTTTTCAATATCGGCATTGGCTTTTGCCAAAATAATGCCACCGCGGGGACCGCGCAAAGTTTTGTGCGTTGTCGAAGTCACGACATCGGCAAATGGTAGTGGGTTGGGATACAAACCTGCTGCTACTAAACCGGCAAAATGGGCCATATCGACAAGGAGGTAAGCGCCAACTTTATCGGCAATATCACGAAAACGTTTGAAATCGAGAAGTTGAGAATAAGCCGAATAACCGGCAATAATCATTTTTGGTTTGTGTTTCAGCGCTATTGCTTCAACTTCATCGTAATCGATAACACCGTCATCGTTAATACCGTAATCGACAATGTGATACAGTTTGCCGGAAAAATTAACCGGTGAGCCGTGTGTTAAGTGCCCGCCGTGTGCTAGACTCATCCCCAATACGGTATCGCCTGCTTGCAGTAGCGCTAAATAAACGGCGGCATTGGCTTGTGAGCCGGAATGCGGTTGTACGTTAGCGTAGTCGGCGTTGAATAGTTCCTTGACGCGTTCAATAGCCAGTTTTTCAACCATATCGACGTATTCGCAACCACCATAATAACGTTTACCGGGATAACCTTCGGCGTATTTATTGGTTAGTAGTGAACCTTGGGCTTGCATCACTCGGGGACTGGTGTAATTTTCCGATGCAATAAGTTCAATGTGTTGTTCCTGGCGTGTGGCTTCACTATCCATCACTTGTTGTAAGGTCGTATCGAAATCACCGATGGTCATAGATTTATCAAACATGTTTTTTCCTCAATTAAAATAATACTCATTTTTTAGCGGACGAATGGCTCTTGTTACGGTCCTTATTGCTCACACTGTTGTCTGCTTTCATCGCCAAATAGTAAGGGTGATTGAGGGTAATTGCCAAGGCATTTTCCTCAATCCATTGCTCAACTTTTTTAGTCAGCGTTTTAACATCGTCATCAGCAGTGCTAATGGGTTTGCCGACAACGATATCAATGTTGCCGTTGTTAATTGCGCCCTTGTTCTTTTGCCAAAACAACCCCGTGTTTAAGGCAACGGGAACGATATCGACGCCACTTTTTTTTGCCAACAATACACCGCCGCTTTTATAGGTGCCTTGTTTGCCGGGAGGAGTACGCGTTCCCTCGGGATAGAGTAACACCCAAAATCCTTTTTGTAACTTATCTTTGCCTTTTTTCAGCATGATTTTGAGCGCTTGACGTCGTGCCTTGCGATTAATGGCTATCGGTTGCGTTGCTGCCAGAGCCCAACCAAAACAGGGAATATTTAACAATTCACGTTTAAACACCCAGGTTTGCGGATCAAAAATTTTCAGCAAAACAAAAATATCCAGTGATGATTGATGTTTTGATAAAACAACACACGGTGTTTGTGGAATATTTTCCGAACCGTGTACTGTGTAAGTAATACCCAGCACATACTTAAGTAAAAATACGGTAAATCTGCCCCAAAGTGTCGTAACGTAATACGCGGTTTTTTCCGACAGAAAAAAACGCCCGACAACAGGGATGGGCCAATACAGCATCATCGCTGTTATCATTAGGAAAAGAAAGAGATAAGCGCGTATCGTTAGCATGTTGTCTGATTGGTAAATTGTTCGAAAGAACCCCTAGTTGTTAGTTTAAACTGATGCATTGATAAGTGAGAAATCCGCCACTTGCATAAATAAGTTACGAATTTCGGCAAGCAATGTCAATCGATTGACTTTAATTGTTTCGTCATCTGTCATCACCATCACGTGGTCAAAAAAATCATCTAACGGTTGTCGTAAGGTTGCTAGTGTTTCCAACGCCGTTTCGTACTGTCCCTTTTTTACAGCAGCAGTAACGTTAGTTTTTACTTTTTGGCCGGCATCAAAAAGCCATTTTTCTTGGTCTTCAGCAAACAAATTGTCGTCTACGGTAACAGTTAATTCATGGCTTTTTTTAAGGATGTTACCGATTCGTTTGTTTACTGCAAATAAATTGTCCGATGCTTCATGGCCGACAAAGTGATTAAGGGCGGTAAGGCGTGCGGTAAAATCACTCAGTTTTGGTGGGTTAATCGCCATCACCGCTTCAAAGATATCGTGGCGATTGCCTTTATCGAGATAATAGCCTTTCAGGCGCTCGCGGATATAGGTTTTGATCGCTTTCAGTTGGACCGAAGCATTGAGTTCGTCGGCAAAAGTTTCAACGGCAAAGTCGAGAATGACTTCCAGCGACAAGTCCAGTCGGGTTTCATTCAATAGTCTGATAACACCCAAACAGGCACGCCGCAAGGCGTATGGATCTTTAGTACCGGTCGGTTTGGCACCAACGGTAAAGCCACCGATAATATTTTCGATTTTGTCAGCGAGTGACAACACCAGTCCCGTTTCGGTTTCAGGCAATTTATCGCCGGCAAATTTTGGCAGGTACTGTTCGCGAATGGCAGCGGCGACCTCGGCATTTTCGCCGTCATTTTGAGCATAGTATTGCCCGATAATGCCTTGCAATTCACCAAATTCAAAGACCATCTCGCTAATTAAATCACACTTTGCCAATTGTGCGGCACGGACAGCGTTTTTTGTTGGCATGGCCGCTAAATCAGCGATAAAGTGGGCGATTTTGGCAATGCGTTCGCTGCGATCGTAAATGCTGCCCAATTTTTCTTGGTAAACCACTTTTTTTAGTGCGTTGCGACGCGATGCCAAAGTCTTTTTCTTATCGTTTTCCCAAAAAAATTCAGCATCGGCAAAACGTGGCTCAATGACGCGTTGATTGCCTGTACGCACGACATCGGGATGGGTTGATTCGATATTGGCGACAGTAACAAAATACGGCAAAATCGCATCGTTGCCGTCAACCACGGGAAAATATTTTTGGTTATCCTGCATGGTTTTAATCAGCACTTCTTGCGGAATATGCAGATAGCGCGGATTGAATTGACCTAAAATGGCGACGGGATACTCGACTAGGGCATTAACTTGTTCAAGTAAATTATCGCTAATAACAGCACTTGATTCACTGATATTGGCAATGTTGTCGGCCAAATGGGTGACTTGTTCGATAATCATATCGCGGCGTTTGTCGATATCGGCGACGACATAACTGTCGGCCAGTATATTTTCATAAGCACTTGCCGTGGTGATGGTTAACGTTTTGTCGCCGTGGAAGCGATGACCGATTGTCGTGCGGCCCGACGGAATGCCAAATAACTCTGTTTTGATCACTTTGTCATCCATCAGCATAACAAAGGAAACGACAGGGCGGACAAAACTGTCACTGCGATCGCCCCAGCGCATGCGCTTAGCAATCGGTAAATCGTCTACGACGGACCGAAACAGAGCGGGAATGAGCGTGATGCTGGCTTGGCCCTTTTCAACGCCGCGATAAAATAACCACTGTCCCTTTGCCGTTTTTAGGCTAACGAGGTCGTCGGGACGAACACCACAGGATGCGGCAAAACCGATGGCTGCTTTTGTCCACTTGCCGTCACTGTTCTTGGCAACTTTTAGTGCCGGTCCGCGCTTCTCGATGGTTTGATCGGTTTGTCTGTCGGCAAGCCCTTCAAACTGTACTGCCAGCCGTCTGGCAGTGGCAAAACGCCGGGCACCGGCGTAGGCAATGTGATGGTCGTCAAAAACGCGTTTCATACCGTCCAAAAAGGCTTGTGACAGTGTTTCAACGGCAGCGGTTGGCAATTCGGCGACGCCCAATTCAATTAATAAGGTGCTCATGATTTGTCCTCCGCGTTATGGCTTGCTGGCTTTTTTTTGATTTTACTAACGGGATTGCCGTCGTCATCGTGACACATTGGAAAACCAATGCGCTGGCGCGACAAATAGTAAGCATCGGCGGCCGCTTTGGCAATATTGCGGACGCGCAGCAAATAGCGCTGCCGCTCGGTGACCGAAATAGCGGCGCGGGCATCGAGTAAGTTAAATAGATGGGAAGCTTTAAGCACCTGTTCGTAGCACGGCAGAGCAAGTCCCAGTTCTGCTAGGCGCATCGCTTCTGTTTCAGCGAACTCAAATTGATGGAAAAGCCCCGACACGTCGGCGTGTTCAAAGTTGTAAGCTGACTGTTCGCGCTCATTTTGTAAAAAGACGTCGCCGTAGCTAACATCGCCCTGTGGGGTGGTACTCCACAATAAATCGTAAACGCTGTCTACGCCTTGGATATACATGGCGATGCGTTCCAAGCCGTAGGTAATTTCACCCATTACCGGTTTACACTCCATACCGCCGGCTTGTTGAAAATAAGTAAATTGAGTAATCTCCATGCCATTGACCCAAACTTCCCAGCCCAGTCCCCAAGCGCCCAACGTCGGTGATTCCCAGTTGTCTTCGACAAAGCGGACATCGTGCTCCAGCGGGTCGATGCCGATGGCGGCCAACGACTGCAAAAACATTTCCTGAAAAGCATCGGGTGACGGCTTCATGACCACCTGATACTGATAGTAGTGCTGTAAGCGGTTGGGGTTATCGCCGTAACGTCCGTCGGTTGGACGACGCGAGGGCTGCACATAGGCAGCATTCCACGGCTCAGGGCCGATTGCTTTTAGAAAGGTTGCCGTATGAAAAGTGCCCGCGCCCACTTCGATATCGTAGGGTTGCAAAATAAGACAGCCCTTGTCTGCCCAAAAATTTTGCAGGGTTAAGATGATGTCTTGGAAACTGGGTCGTTTATTCCGTGTGTGTGTCATAGGCGATGAATTGATTAATACGTCATTATAATTGAGGACAATCGTTCATTTTACCCATCTGTTTGACAATCGCAAATCGTTAATCGGTTTTTATTGAACGTTGAGCAGCGGTAAAGGTTATTTTTCGGGTTCTTCCAGGTGAAAAAAGGTTTCGCCTTCACCAACCATACCAAAACCGTTTCTTGCTTCTTCTTCGATCATTTCCTTGCTTCCCTGTTTAAGACTGTCAATTTTTTGACGCAAATCTCTATTGATTTGGGCGATTTTTTCATTTTCAGTCTGTTGTATCGACAGCTCTTTTTGCAAGTCAATAATTTCCTGTTCCTGGCGTCGGTCTTTTTTCCAAACGTAGATATTGAGAAAAACGAGCAAGGCGAATACCAAGATGACGATAACCAGTTTGGCGGTTGAGTTAACCAGATTTTTTAGCATAGTTTTTTTCCTGTAGCAAACGTTGATTTTTATTTGTCAGCCAAATAACACTGCTTATGATAGCTTGTTTTTGCTTATTTTTTGTAACAGATAGGCCGTTATCAGTTGATAATGACCTATCTACGTGCTACACCGTCGACCGGAAAAACACGTTGACAAAACGGCATGTCGGTCAAAATTTGACTAACGACAGGGCAATTGTTATTAGCCAACGGATCCATTGTCTGTTTTTCCGGTTTGTCTGATCCTTTCAGCAAGAGGCATTTTTTAAAACTTACCCAAAAATGCCGATTTACCGTAGTAAAAGGCCCTGTCACCCAGCATTTCCTCGATGAGTAACAAGCGATTGTATTTGGCGATACGGTCAGAACGAGACAGTGAACCCGTTTTGATTTGCGTCGCTGTTGTGCCAACTGCGATATCGGCAATAGTTGTGTCCTCGGTTTCACCGCTGCGATGTGAAATGACGGCAGTGTAACCGTTGTCGTGTGCCATTTTAATGGCTTCCAAAGTTTCGGTTAGGGTGCCAATTTGATTGACTTTAATTAAAATCGAGTTGGCAATGCCTTTGTCGATACCACCGCGGAAAATATCCGGGTTGGTAACGTATAAGTCATCACCAACCAACTGAATGGTCTGGCCGATTTTATCGGTGAGAATTTTCCAGCCGTCCCAATCTTCTTCTGCCATACCGTCTTCGATGGAAACGATTGGGAATTCGGCTGCCAAACCGGCGAGGTAGTCAGCCATTTCAGCGCTGCTCAGCGATTGGCCTTCACCAGCCAACTCGTACTTGCCATCTTTGTAAAATTCCGAGCTGGCCGCATCCAGGGCGAGGACAACGTCTTTGCCGGGCTGATAACCGGCGTTGCCGATGGCTTGCATAATGGCTTGTAAAGCGGCTTTTGAAGACGGCAAATTGGGGGCAAAACCGCCCTCGTCGCCAACAGTGGTAGTATATCCGCCCTGTTGCAGGACTTTGCGCAGGGCGTGGAAAATTTCCGCACCGCAGCGCAGCGCTTCGGCGAAGCTGTCAAAATTGACCGGCACAATCATAAATTCTTGAATATCGACCGAGTTATCGGCATGTGCGCCACCGTTGATAATATTCATCATCGGCACCGGCAAGCCGTATTGGCCGTCGTTGTCGGTAAAGATTTCATAGAGCGGTTTGTTCGCCGCTTTGGCCACCGCATAAGCAAAAGCCATAGAAACACCCAAAATGGCGTTGGCACCGAGCCGGCTTTTGTTTTCCGTACCATCTAAAGCAATCAGGGCGTTATCCAGTTCGCTTTGTGTAAAGTGTTTGCCTTTGACGGCATCGTTAATGATCGTGTTGACGTGTTTAACCGCCGTTAAAACGCCCTTACCACCGTAGCGTGACTTATCGCCATCGCGCAATTCCAATGCCTCTCTGATACCGGTCGAAGCACCCGAAGGGACATTTGCCCTGCCTTTGATGCGGTTTTGTAACACGACATCAACTTGGATGGTCGGATTACCGCGTGAATCTAAAATTTCTCTGGCTTTAACATTGGCAATGGTTGTCATGAGTTTTCTCCGTTATAAGGGTTGGTGAGTACGCTTTTGTCTGGCAATAGCGGCGGCAATAAAAGATTTAAACAGGGGATGACCGTCGCGCGGTGTCGATGTAAATTCGGGATGTGACTGGCAGGCAATAAACCACGGATGATTGGGCAGTTCAATCATTTCTACCAAACCGCTGTCGGCAGAACGTGCTGAAATGACCATGCCGCCGGCTTCCAATGCTGCCTCGTACTGGTTGTTGACTTCAAAACGGTGGCGGTGCCGTTCGGTTACCGTATCACCGTATATTGCATGAGCTTTTGTGCCGGCGACGATGTTGCCTGTCAGTGCCCCTAAGCGCATGGTGCCGCCTAAATCACCGTCGTGGTCGCGGTGTTCAATCTGTCCTTTTTCGTTGATCCATTCGGTAACCAAAGCAATCAAGGGGTTTTTGGTTTCCTTATTCCATTCGGTCGAGTCGGCATCGGCAAGGCCGAGGACATGGCGGGCGTATTCAATAACGGCAATCTGTAGTCCCAAGCAAATGCCTAAGAAAGGAATATTATTTTCGCGAGCGTATTGAACGGCATTGACTTTCCCGGATACGCCGCGTTCGCCAAAACCGCCGGGGACGACGATGGCATCCATATTGTCCAAAGGCGACAAATCACCTTGACGGAAGTCACTGGACTCAAAGTAGTGGATATTAACTCGATAGCGATTGTGAATGCCACCGTGGAATAACGCTTCATTCAGTGATTTATAGGCATCTGTTAATTCGACATATTTACCCACCATGCCGATGTTGACTTCGCCTTGCGGGTTATTGATCGCTTCAATGACAGCATCCCATTCTGATAAATCGCAAGGTCCAACCGCATGTAATCGCAGCTTGTCAACGACCACTTCGTCCAGTCCCTGTTCCTGTAGGTATCGGGGCACGGCGTAAATGGAACTGGCGTCCAGGCATTCAAACACAGCATGCGGTTCAACGTTGGTAAACAGGGCAATTTTGCGACGCTCTTCAGCCGGTACGGGACGATCTGAACGACAAATTAAAATATCGGGTTGGATGCCGATAGAACGCAATTCTTTGACCGAGTGCTGTGTTGGTTTGGTCTTTAATTCACCCGACGACTTGACGTAAGGTAACAGCGTCAGGTGCATATAGACGGCATTATGGCGACCCAAATCGGTGCCCATTTGCCGAATGGCCTCCATAAAAGGCAGTGATTCGATATCGCCGACGGTACCGCCGACTTCGACCAAAGCGATATCGTAGCCGTTAGCACCGCGTTTGATGCGCGTTTTAATGGCATCGGTAATATGCGGGATAACTTGCACCGTAGCACCGAGGTAGTCGCCGCGTCGCTCTTTGGTAATGACATCCTGGTAAATGCGCCCCGACGTACAGTTGTTGCTTTGTTTGGATTGAAAGCGGATAAAACGCTCGTAGTGTCCCAAATCGAGGTCGGTTTCGGCGCCGTCGTGGGTGACAAACACTTCGCCGTGCTGGAAAGGACTCATTGTTCCCGGATCAACGTTGATATAAGGGTCAAGCTTAATCATTGTGACAGTCAGGCCGCGAGATTCTAAAATTGCGCCCAAGGAAGCCGCTGCAATACCCTTGCCCAGCGATGAAACAACACCGCCGGTGATGAAAATATATTTGGTCATATAAGAAAAATGCCCTGAGAGTAGTGTATGACAGGGGCTTCATTCTAACAAATTTGTCGATAATTGGCTACAGTGTGGCGACGGTTTTATCATCGCTTTTGAAATACTGAAGCGTTTAATCGGTGACGTGTTTAATTGATAGGCTCCGTCGGCATATCAAAAGTTATTTATGCCAACTTGACGAGGTATAACCGGTACGTCCTCCCGTTGTATAGACGCCGCTGTTACTGTGATTGCTGTAACCACCGGAGCGGGTCGTGCCGTTTCTACCACTGAACACGGCATCGATAATGATCAGAGCGGTAAAACAGACAATTAAGATGATAACGATAACGAGAATGTTTGCCATGATAACTTTTCCCAGCGATGTGGCATCTCTCTTGGGACGGCCTGTCGATGCGGGGCCGCTGTCCAACTTTTTACCAAACCATTTGGCGATGGTACTCTTTTTTCTCGGTGAAGAAATCGTGTAGGTGATTTCTTCGGCATTTTGCTCGCTGGTCAGGGTTTGCTTGCCGTTGCCGTAGTCAGTCAGCAGCATGGTATCGTTCATTTTAACCTGCCAGCTAAAGGCACCAACGGCGTAAGTGACCCGACTTGTGTAGCTGTCATCGTACTGTTTGCGCCACTTTTTGTCGTTGTATTGGAGATACCGGCCTTTGTCGATCGGCAGTTCGTTGAGTACGCGGGCAACGTGCCAGCCTTCTTCGTCTTCTTCCAACCACAAAAAGCCGTTGGTGAAGCTGTAAAGCAGATACTCCGTCCAATCGGCATCTTCGCCGACCTCTTCTAGGCGCTGGATACCGATAACAACGTAGTCGTGATGCTTATTGCCGGCAGCTGTGTCGGCATCATGCTGAATTGCCGAGATATCGGCAATTTCTTTCTCGTCAATACGCGCCTTGTCACCCAACGATAAACTGGTCTGTTGCGCCGCCAGCATCGAATGCAGTTTCAAAACCTCGGCGGTGTCACCGGTCAGTTTGATTTCACTATAACAAGCGGGACAAATCAGACAGTTTGTTGAACCCGCGACATAGGGTACAGGGCTGCCGCAATTCGGACAATCCAGTTTATCCAAGTCGCGCTTCTCGCCTTCGTCATTACCATCGTCACCGCTGCCACTGTTAGCCAAGCGCCCCGACTCGCCCAATTGTCTGTCGTCTTTGAGCATTTGCATGGCCAGTTGTGACAGGGTAACGGAGCGGCCCTGATAAACGATAGGCGCCCTGTCTTTGCCGTGCTCACCGTAGTCGAGAGTGATAAATCGGCGTTTATAACGCGCATCAATCCCCCAGGTTTGCCAGCCCGTCTCCATGACAAATGGCAGCTCACCTTCGCCGGCAATTGCAGTCGCCATACGTTTATCGGTAACGGTATAGTCGTGACCGTCAAAGGACACCGATTGCTTGATACTTAAATCATCGTAGCGGGGCAGCTCGCCGTGTTCGCCTTTATCCAGGGTTAGAGTATATTGTCCCAAGGCTTCCGACAGCCAGCCGTCTCGTCCATTGTCAAAATGCAGATACCACTCGTTCCAAATACCTTCGCTGTATTCCAGTTGAACGCGTCCGATAATGACAAAGGTGTGGTTGTCAAAGCTTCCGCTGCTACCGATTTGTAGCGGTGAGTAATCTTCAATGGTTAGTGACTGTTTGCCTTGTGCTTTGACTTTGTCACCTTGGCGGACAACGGTCGTTTGGCAATAACTGCATACCGACATAATTGAACCGACGGAGGCAAACGCCACCGTTGCCCCGCAAGACGGGCAGGGGACAGTGAAAGTCAGTACGTTAAAGTCGCTTGGCCGATTGGGCTTGTTCGCATCAGACATGGTATGTTAAGGAGTTGTCCAGAGTGTTAGATAAGCGAGTCATGGGGTAATCACTGAGTCAATCACTGGGTTAATTTTGCCAATACTTGTGCCTTGGCCTTATCGTAGTCGGCTTGACTGATCAGGCCCTGATCCAACAGCGTTTTTAACTGAGTAAGCTTGGCGGTAAAATCGTTTGTCGAATGACTGTTTGACGGCTGCTGTTGGTTTTGTGGCTGAGTTTGCACTTGCCCCATCATGGCGGCTCCCATCACTTGTCCCATATTCATGCCGACACCCAAGCCGGCTCCAATGCCGGCCATGCCGCCTTCATTTTGCGCTGCCAAAGGAATGGATTCAGCTGTTTGATATTGCGTATAGGCATTCAAATCGCCAATCATGCCCATGGAAATGCGCTTGTCCAGCGTTTTTTGCAAGGCATCGGGCAACGACACGTTTTCAACAACAATCGAGTCTAACTGCAGGCCAAACGAGGCAAAGTGACTTTGCAGCGCATTTTTAATTTCTTCGCCCATAACCACTTGGTTAGCCGCCAAATCGATAAACGGCAATTTGCTGTTGCCCAAACTGCCGGCCAGGTTGGCATTAATTAAATTTCGCAGTTGCGGCTCAATTTGTCCGCTCCGATAGGCGTCGTCAACACCGCTGACAGTTTGGTAAAATCGGGTGATATCGGCAATGCGATAGGCATACATGCCAAAGGCGCGCAAGCGCACCATGCCGAATTCAGCATCGCGTACGGTAACGGGCTGTGATGTGCCCCATTTGCGTCCTTGCTGTATGCGGGTATCGAAAAAAAGCACATCGGATTTAAATGGTGATTTAAAGGCTTTGTCCCAATTTTTCAGGTTGGTCAGCAGCGGCAAATTATCCGTATTCAAGACATAGTGACCCGGCTCAAAAACATCGGCAAGCTTACCTTCGTTGACAAAAATTGCCATCTGCCCATCGCGCACGGTCAGAGAAGCACCATTTTGAATTTCGTTGTCAGCAAGGGGAAACTGCCACATCAGCACGTCGTCATCTTGCCAATCCCACTCGATAACATCGATAAATTGTTTTTTGAAAAAATCAAAAACCATGGTCAATCTCCCATAACAGTGTACTAAATGATAGTGTATTGAAAATCAAGATAGGCAGCCGGCGTTGAGAATACCCAAAACCAGCCCCGTCAGACCGATTAGACTACCGGTGGCGACGTTATTTTTGCTGATTCTTTCTTCGACATCACCGATGATTTTGATAATAACGAGATAGCCCAACAGCTGTACCAGCATCGACAAAACACCCCAGACAATGAAAACGATAAGGCTGTTATTGTAGATGGCCCCAGCGGCCAGGGTCAGGGAAAAACCAATCAACGTGCCCGATAGACTGACGCAAGCTGCGCCGCGTCCTTGGCGAATCAGCGCCAACTCATCATAAGGGGTGAGGACGAAATAAATTTTGGAAAAAACCAGCAACATGACGATGCCTGTTCCCAAATAAGTAAGATAACTGATGATATCCATTTGCGCAATGTTCATGTTGACTCCGACTAGCTAATATTTTTATCGCACTCAGACAGCGCCCCAGCGGGGCAGTGAGAACGACCAACCACGTCCATATTATAGCGGTCGGGTTGTAGAATTTCACGACATATTTGGAATAATTTTTCTGCTTTTTCACTGTTATCGCTTTGAAAATTACAAACATAAATATCCAGTGTCACTGCCTTGAATTCGCCCCACGAATGCAGGCATAAATGAGATTCTGCCAGCAGTAGGGCAATGGTAACGCCGACAGGTTTTAAGTGCTTACCCGGTTGTTTTACCGGGTGAAATTCGTGTGCCGTTTGTCCTACCAGCGTCAATCCAACACTTTTTACGGCTTGGCAAAGCCGAGTTTGTAGCGGTTGAGCCCGACAGAGGAGCTCGGTTTCGCACTGGCAGTGCCAAAATTCCGCCAATATGTGTTTGCCGTTATGGTTGTCTAAGGTGTTATCGATCATGGTTATACTTACTCATCAGCCCAGTCGCGTTGATAATACCTGACCAAGGGTTGTTTATCCAGCGTATTGGGCAGCACGTCAACAGGCTGCATATCGACTGGAAAACTAAACATTGCCTGGGTCGTTTCGGCGCTTAAAAATTTCATCGCTACATCGTAGTGATCCGGTGGCGTAAAGTGTGGCTTGTTCTTACCGGCAACAATAAAGCCCCATTCGCCAAAACTGGGTACGTAGGCATGGTAAGGCGTAGTGACAAAACCGGCTGTCGCCAGAGTGGCGTTAATCGACCAAAAAGAGCGGGGGGCATAATAGGGCGAAGTGGCTTGGACGACCAGCAGGCCGTTGTGACTTAAAACGGGTCGGATAAGGCGATACATGGAAACACTGTACAATTTGGCCAAGCTGTACTGTGACGGATCAGGTAAATCGATAATAACGAGATCGTAAAGGCGTTGCGGTGCATGACTTTCCAGCCATTGGTAGGCGTCTTGGTTGATAACGTGTACCTTTTCGTCGCTTAGTGAGCCGTTGTTTAACGCTTTAAAGCGCGGCTGCCGGGTGAATACATCGGTCATTTTTTCATCTAAATCGACTAAGGTAATGCGATTGACATCGGAATATTTGAGTATTTCTCTCGCTGCCATGCCGTCACCGCCACCTAAAATCAGCACGTTAATATCGGGGTGCATGGCATTGCGTTGATTGTGTAAATACTGCATGGCAGGGTGAACCAACGCCTCGTGATAGCGGTGTTCGTCGCGACTGGAAAATTGCAGATTTCCATTTAAAAATAGTTGCATATGTCCGTGGCGTTGGGTAACCACCAGTCGCTGATACGGCGATGAAGTGGCATAAATAATCGGGGCATCGAAGCGTTCTTGTTCCGATGCCAGCAACAGTTTGTCAGCGTATATCATGGCCAAGATTAAAATGACCAGAACGATGGCAATGCGTCTCAGCAAAGTGATTCGAATGCTGTGGTCTGTCTTGGCAAAACGACCACGGCGAGGCGGAGGGAAAAAATGCCAAGCCGTCCAACCGGCGACCATGACGTTAGCAAGGCCGAACAGTACCGCCGAGCGCGCCAAACCCAGCGCAGGGGCAAGCACCATGGGAAATAGCAGCGAAACAATTAAAGCACCGAGATAGTCAAAGGTGAGGACGCGGCTGACCAATTCGCTAAAAGCTTGTTCGCGCACGTGTAAAATGCGCATGACCAAAGGAATTTCCATACCGACCAAGACACCGATACAGAAAATCACAACGTACAACAGAGCCCGAAATTCGGGCAGCCAGGCGAATGCCAAAAACAACCCGATAGCAGAGAGCCCGCCAATCAGACCGACCAGGGTTTCAATTTCAATAAAGCGTTGAATCAGTCGCTCTTCGGGAACGTATTTAAAGACGTGTGAACCAACACCCATAGCGAATAAATAGGTGCCGATAACGGTAGAAAACTGCAGTACCGAATCGCCCAATACGTAGCTTGCCAAAGCCCCGGCAATCAGTTCATAAGCCAAACCGCAAGAGGCAACGACCAGTACCGACAGTATTAATAAGCCATCCGAAGCATTGTGGCGGAACGATGAAAACATGGTAACGTGGTTTAAATAATTATCCGGAGCATATCAATAGCAGTTTTATCCAAAGAAGGTTTTACGTTTACCACCTGTAATATTTTGTTTGAATATTGACTAAGATTACTGAGGAGATATTTCAGAATTGTCTTCTTCCTTAACCTTAGTCAAAGCCCATTCTATTGCGGCCTTAAAGTCATTCATTGATTTGGGATTGGACAAAACTTCTAAAGGAAATTTTGGGTATTTGTCCAACTTGTTTTCAGGGATATCAGCACCTATTTTGTTTAATTTATTTACAAATTCTTGTCTTAATCCAACATTGTCAAATGGCGACTTTTGAGCCATGTTTCCTAAGTACAATTCGATTTTTCCCGTAGACCTAATGGCATAAAAAATATGAGTTTTCTTCTGTCTTTCACATACTGGAATGAAGCTGCCATCAATTTTAGCATCACTCCACCAGATTCTATCCATGACACCCTGGGACCAAGCATGAATTTCTTTTGCTATTTGGGAGCATTGCGTTCCGGCATTGTCTTTGATTGTATGAAGAAGAATATCTAAATTCCATTGTTTTTTTTGTAATCGAGATGTACGAGCAGCTTGTGTTTTTTCTCGAACTTTTATTTGAAAATTTTCTGCTTCTGGAAGCGGAATAATTTGTTGGATATCAATTATTATACGACCATTAAAATCGTGAGGTACTAATTTAAAACATTTAATATCTAGGCCTCGTTCATTTAACCACATCACTGTTGTTGTGACTTCTTTGGAGAAATCTGCGGATGCAAGTATGATTTTAACATCATTCCCAAATTTCTCTTCGTCTGCTTCCTCCCATTCTAAAAATTCAAGCAGTCTCTCTTGAGCATTTATATCTAATCCATTTGTTTTTAAGAAATTTTCAAATGTATTACAAAGTTGTGCAAAAGTCATTGTCGAAACCATCGCAGCATAACGAATTGCCTGCAATTCTATGTGTCCACCATCAATTGTTCGTTTGAGTTCAATGACAACTATATTGGCTTTTTTGTCTACAGCTAATAAATCTATACGTCGATTTGAATCTTCCCAGTCACCAAACTCTTCTGCAACAACAAGAAGATCACGTGACAAAACATTTATGTCATTTTTTAACAGCCGTTGTAAATCATTTCTTTCTCTGATCCTTTTTTCTTGAAATGTAGAAAGAGGAATTTTTTCAAGACCATCATTAGTAAATTCGTATAGAGACATTTGTTCCCTTTTTAGTTTGAAGATATATTGTAGGCACCAAATCGTTACTGCCGATATAATACCGGAAATAACTGATCATGCATGGGGGCACCGGCAGGGAGTCGCTCCGCCAAGCCGGGAAATTCAGGTGACGTTACCCAAGGGCGTGGGGCATGGGTGATATCGTCGCCCAAAAAACGCACGGAAAAGGCACGACGCATATTGGCTGATCCTTTCGACGCGTGCAAGGTGAGCATATGAAAGAACACCGCATCTCCGGGCTCTAGGGCCCAACCGACAATAGGATAGGCACTGCGATTGGCTTCAATATCGGGCAGATCGGCCAAACTACCTTCTGGGAACCACTTTGCTTGATTGTCCATAAAGGTGCGAGGCATCAACCAAGGGCCGAGATGGGAGCCGGCGACAAACTCCAGTGTCGATTCACGTGATACGGGGTCGACCGGAAACCACATGCTAACATTCTGTTTGCCATCGATATTGTAATAGGGTTGATCCTGATGCCACGGTGTTGGCTGCTGTGTTCCCGCTGTTTTGACTAAGGTATGGTCGTGGTACAGGCGTGTTTCTTTACTCTGCATCAACCGGCCTGCCACTTCGCTAATACGGGTATTAAAAATAAAATCGCGGTATGCAGGGATATGTTGCCAGTTGCAAAAATCTTCGAAAAATTCACCTTTATCGCTGGATTTACTGGCAATTTTGGCTCGTGGACTGGGATTTTTTACATTGTAGTCAATACCGGCCGTCAATGCGGCAATGGCATCGGCATCGATCAGATTGCGGACAACGACAACGCCGTTAGCGGCAAAGTTATCAACTAATTTGAGGTCAATCGCAGTATCTTTATTCATCGTTATAACTCCCTATAAGGCCTTGATAAACCACCTCCTCCCAGAATAAAACCTTTCCAGGGTCAATGGATTGACTGATTATCTATGAGAAAAACTGCATCAATTTTTCACCAGCTTCACCAAGGTCGTGTTTGAATTTTTCAACAATTGCTTGCTGCTGTTCGTGATAGGCGATGCAGTATAAAAAGTCCTGTTCATCAGTGGTAAAGTAACTGACTCCTAGGCCGCCTATGACCGTCGGTACGAAGGCAAAATCCCCCATATAACGTCTGTCACCCAGCGATGAAGTTGACAAAAAGTCATAGGTAATGGTCTGATAGCCAACATCGTCAAACAGTGCGGGCTGAAGCCCGAGTTTGTCGGCCATTAGTCGCAGTCCCAACAAGTGTCGATTGACGCCGTGTCCGCGTTTACAGGCCTTGATGCGGTTTTTATGCTCGGCGTGTGCGTCGCTAAATTGTTCTGCTGTTGCCTTGCCCTTAATCAAAGCCTTGACAAAGGCAACGGATTCACTTGAAACGGGACGGATACATTCGGTGCGGCCGCGTTGGAAGTGACTGACATCAACTGCTTCGTAAGTATTTCGTATCTTGCCGAAGGTTTGCTGTTGGGCGTACTGGAGAACGAACTGCATCAGGGCATCAATACTAGTGCGTTGCGGTATTTTTTCGCCATCAACCGGGACAACGGCAGCATCGACACGATATTGACCGGCCCGCTGTCGGTGGCGACGATCCCAAGTGCCAAGCGTTGCCCTCTGTGACTCGGTAAACTGCCATTGCAACAATTTTACGGGTAAATCGACAGTAGCTTGTTCGCCCTCGGCATGAGTGGCTGCAACAATTTCCGAGCGGGCAAACATCGTTTGCAGGGCACCGGCATCGTACCAACCGTGCTCTAAGTGGGCAAATAAGCGGTTATCGGCCAGATTGGCACAGACGGTCAGCGGTTTGTAAGCCCACAGACGTTTTTTCTCAAGATATGAAAAATTTCTCAATGTTTCGTTATCGGTTTCGGCAAATGACTCATCGAGATAAATGTTAATCAAGGTGTGTGACAGTGCCAACAGATTGGCTTGGTTCTCGCCGTTGTCCCTGACCTCGTTGATAAAGGCGTGAGCTTCTTCACCACCTGCCAGTGACATGGTCATGGCAGAAACCGCCGGTTTGTCGCATTGATCCGAAAATTGACCGGCAACGATTGCTTCCAGTGCCTTGGCAATGGAAGCAGCGGAATAAACGCGATGGTGTTCATCGAGTACGGGTACCAGAAATTCACGGTTTTTCCAAAAGACGCCAACATAGCGCACCTGCTTGTCCATCGGCGCCATCTCGTAGTGGTCACAGTCAGCCCCCGGCATGCGGCCAATACCCTGCAGGGGTTTCCACTGATACATATCGAGCGGCTCCTGACGCGGGGATAAGTTGGGTTCAAGACAGTCGTTAAAATAGTCGGCAGATTGTTGGGCGAAGCCAACGATCATATAGGCGACACGCATTAATCCCGTATCCGGATAGCGCAAATCGAGACGGAAACCGCCGCTGGTTGTCAGTGGCAGCGAGTCCCGCACACAGAGATAACTCTCTAACCAGGCATCAATTAACCAGCTGCTATGTGATTTTTCCTCGGCAAAGGCCCGCAGTGCCTTTTGTAACGTCTGACCGTCACCATCGACAAATTGTTTGACCCGTGCCTGTGTCTGTTGATATTGTTGTGCACTGATCAGCGGTTTGACCCAAGTTAAGAATCGATCGGCTGTTTCCTGAAGCTCAGGGATGGGGAGGAGAGGCTGTTTTGACATAGTTGATTACCTTTTAATGTTGATATTACTAAATATAACATCAGGCTATCACGAAAAAAACCAATAGTCCAGATACAAAAACCCCGTGTGATGTTGGGTATTAATGCAGCCATCCCCTTAGAAAACGATTTAGCCATGTTGTTATCATTTCGTCGCATTCTCGAAACAGTTCGATTTGTGTTTTGTAAGATTGGGCGCCTCGCAATGCAAGATGTTCGGGCTCTCTTTGGATCCAACAGTCGATCATTTTGCGCGTTGCCTCCGGATGAAACTGCAGTCCTATGGTTTTATCGTTGACTTGAAAGGCCTGATTGGGAAAATGATCGCTTTCCGCTAATCGTTCGCAGTCTTTGGGGATGCTGAAACCCTCGAGATGCCACTGGTAGAAACGCATGCCTTTACTGGGCAGCATGTTAAACCCTTTGCCTATGGGGCGAATGGAGTGGAAACCAATTTCAACGGATTCGTCGGGTTTGCGGGCAACACCGGCCCCTAATGACTTGGCCAACAGTTGAGCACCCAGACAAATACCCAGATAAGGGACTTGATCGGCAATCACGGAAGGCAGCCACTCGATTTCTCTCTGGATACCCGATAACGTCCCGGCATCGTTAGCCGACATCAAACCGCCGAACATAACGATACCGGCATAATGACCGGGTGCAGGCAGTTCATCACCTTCGATGGCGCAGCGAATTTCCAGACGATAACCCAGTTCGGTGAGTATCTGTCCGATTTTCCCCGTATCACCACAGGAGTGATGCAAAATGACCAGTATGGTAGGGTTATTTTCAGTTGTGTCCGACATGTAGATAAGGACTGATTAACATATAAAGCATTAGCGTAACGGATTGTGCCATTTTTTAAAGGTGGATTCAATACCGAAGCAGGGCAAATCGCATGAATCTTTTTAGGTGGTTCATTCAAAGTCTTCTTTGGTCTTTTACTGAACAACACCGATTTTTGGACACCACTCGCCTAGACAAAAGATATGACTTAACCTATACTGAGCACCGTTTAATATAATTGGCATATCACCTTGAAGAACATCATTCTTTGTATGAAATGGGGCGACAAGTACGGCTCGGATTACGTCAATCGTCTCTACAATATGGTCAACAGAAATTTAACACTGCCATTTGATATGGTCTGTTTGACCGATCGTCGTGAAGGCGTCAATCCCGCTGTACAATGCTATGATATTCCGCCGCTTGACTTACCTGCCGGCAGTCCCGAGCGCGGCTGGAATAAACTATCGACTTTTGAGTCGGATTTGCACGGGTTGCAAGGTCAAGCGTTGTTTCTCGATTTGGATGTGGTCATCACCGATAATATCGATTGCTTTTTTACTTATCGGCCGGAAAAACAATTCCTTGTTATTCACGATTGGAAACGTCCTTGGCGGATTACCGGCAACACGTCGGTTTATCGCTTTCAGCTCGGTGCCTTTCCCAAAGTATTACCTTATTTTCGTGACAACTTTGAGCAAATCAGAAATGACTTTCGCAACGAACAGGCTTTTTTGTGTGATTTTCTCAAAAAAGAGTACGCTACACTGGATTATTGGCCAACCGACTGGTGTAGGAGCTATAAATACCACTGTCTAAAATCGTTGCCGTGGGCTTGGTGGCAAGCGCCGGCTTGTCCAAAAGATGCAAAAATAATTATTTTTCACGGTGAAGTCAATCCACCCGATGCCATTACTGGTGGCGGCGGTAAGTGGTATCGCCATATTTTACCCGCTCCTTGGATTGCGGAGTACTGGCGATGAGTACGGGGAAGAAACATCATCGCCCCTATCGACTCAGTGTCGTTATGATTGTCAAGAATGAGGCGGAAAATTTAAGCATTTCTTTGCCTGCTGTTGCCAACTGGGCTGACGAGATTGTCATTTTAGATAGCGGTAGTAGCGATGAATCGCAAGCTGTCGCCAAACAGTACGGGGCAAAATGGCATGTTAATGCCAATTGGCCCGGTTTTGGCAAACAGCGCCAGATTGCTCAAAGCTACGCCAGTGGTGATTGGATTTTAGCGTTGGATGCCGACGAGGAAGTCAGTGACACACTAAAACAAAGTATTTTGTCAGTCATAGATCAGACACCGGGGAATGTTATTTACGGCATTAAGCGCCTGGATTGTATTTTTGGGCATCAGATTGATTGTCCTTTTTGGCCGGTGAAAGCGCACTGGCGACTCTATCCAAGGCAATTTCAATACAATGACAATAAAGTTCATGAGTCCGTTGACCTAAAAAACGCTCAGACACGCTCATTGAAAGGGTTTCTACACCATCATACCGCACCTGATCCTCATTTTTGGCTGTCTAAACGCCTGGAATATGCCAAGACCTGGGCAAAAGAACGTGCTGAAAAGGGTAAAAAAACCAACGTGCTGACGATTGTTTTTAAAACCTTTTGGGCGCTGATAAAACAGTATGTTATCGATGGCCGTTTTATTCAGGGAAAGTACGGTTTTATCTACGCTTGTCTATTTACGCAGTACACGTTTAACAAATATGCACTGCTTTACGATATGGGGCGGCAACCACAGACGTATTCCCCCGATTTTGAGCCGCATTCGATCAATCGGCATAATCTGTTTAATCGGCCTTTACCTGAAAAAATAACCGGCAAGAAACACTCGATTAGTGTGGTGATGATTGTAAAAGACGAACAAAAACATTTGCCAGCCTGTCTTTACAACATCTATGATATTGTCGATGAAATTGTTATTTTAGATAGTGGCAGTACGGATAGCACGCGAAGTATTGCTAAATATTTTAATGCCAAATGGCATGTCAATAACGATTGGCTCGGTTTTGGCAAGCAGCGCCAAATCGCCCAACGCTTTGCCAGTGGTGACTACATCTTGATGCTAGATCCCGATGAGCTATTGAATGAAACACTCAAAGCTTCTATTTTGGCGATAGCCAATACGGAGAACATGGAAAAAGCGGCCTATTCGATAAGGTACGCCAATATTTTCTGTGGACAGGCGGCCCACGGCAATGCCTGGTACTTTGATCAAATCGTTAGATTTTATCCCAACCGGTATTTTGAGTACCACGATTATGAAGTACACGAGTCGTTAAATTATGGTTCGGCCACGGTACATAATTTAAAAGGCTATATCGAACATTTTACTAACGATAACTTATATCACTTTTTATTTAAGAATGTTCGTTACAGCCATGATTGGGCAAAAGAAAAGTATGAAAAAGGTGGAAAAAGCAGCAGCGTAATATCCTTACCCTTCAGGACGTTTTTCTCCTTCTTTAGAGAGTTTGTTATCCGCGGTGCTTTTTTGGGTGGAGCTTATGGCTTCTTCCTGGCAGTCTCAGCCAGTGGGTACAATTTTAACAAATACCTCATGCTTTTTGAGAAAAAAAGCTGTGATAAAAACAAAAAAGATAAGTGACTACAAGTACTTAGAGAAACTTCTTCTTAACGTTATTCCACAATCTTTCCTTGTCATCCATCGATAAATTGGTAAATGTCGAGATATCGCCTGCCGTGGCAATCATGGCTTCGCTGCGGGCATAAAATTTATGATTAGCCTTGCGTAACGCCATATCGGGCTCCAGCTTGAGCTTGCGTCCTAGGTTGAGTACGGCAAATAACAAATCCCCGTACTCTTCGGTAATTTTTTCCTTGTCACTCTGCTGTGCCAGCTCCTCTTTAACTTCGTTGAGTTCTTCGTCAATTTTGTCAAACACGTCGTGAGCATTAAACCAATCAAATCCCATATCTGCCAGTTGATTCTGCATAACGATACTCTGGGCAATAGTCGGTAAGTTATCGATTTTCGCCAGTGTCGATAACTGTGGATAGGGCTGATGCTGATCAGTCAGGGCTTTTTCTTCGCTTTTGATGCGGTGCCAGTCGGCTTTTTGCTCGGTTTGATCGCTATAGACTTTACCGGCAAAAATATGCGGGTGACGACGAATCATTTTTTCTGTTGTCGTATCAATAACATCTTGCATGGTGAAATCACCATTTTCTTCGGCAATGCGGGCGTAAAAGGCCAAGTGAAAGAGAATATCACCCAACTCTTCACAGGTATTATTGCTATCACCCCGAGCAACCGCATCAGCCAGTTCGGTCATCTCCTCAAACGTCATACTGATCAAGGTTTCGTGTGTTTGCTGTAGATCCCACGGACAGCCGTTTTCTTTGTCGCGCAAGCTGGCGATCACTTTGATGAGTTTATTGATATCAATGGGTTGCATAGCTTTCTAACGATTAGCGTGTTAAAGTGACAAAGTGGCAAGCCTTCGGTAAATCCTCTTAAAGCCTCTTAAAGTCTCCGCGCCGCCCCGCCTGACAATGGTAAATGACAATAGATAAATAGTCAAACGACCGAATCATTGATGCGGTACTGCGGCATTGCGTTTATATGACGGCATGGGGAAAATTTTGCAAAACTTTTGCAGGATTCCGACTTGATAGGGAAAAATGGTTGGTTATCGGGGTATAAGTAGGTTATTCTTAGGCAAGTGTTTCACAGTATTGGGAAGAATTATGTTATTGGATATTATTTACGTTGTCGTCGGTTTGATCGTCTTGGTCTGGAGTGCGGACAAATTGATAGACGGTGCCGCTGCCACGGCAACTCATTTCGGTATGTCGCCGCTGCTAGTGGGCATGCTGATTATCGGCTTTGGCACCTCGGCACCGGAGATGGTGGTTTCGGCTTTTGCCGCTTTTGACGGTAATCCGGGCATTGCTTTGGGAAATGCTTACGGTTCGAATATTGCCAATATCGGCTTGGTACTGGCGATAACCGCGCTGCTCTATCCACTGACGGTCAGTTCCCGCATCGTGCGTCGTGAAATCCCCTTGTTAATGCTGGCAACATTGCTTAGTTTTGCACTGTTTTACGATACGTTGATCACGCGTATTGAAGCCGCTATCATGCTGGCTGCCATGCTTGTATTGCTTATTTACAGTACCTTTTATAGCGGTGATGACGATGCTCTGGTCGATGAGTTTGCCCAGCGCAACGAGGACGAATTCAAAACCCCGTTATCAAAATCACTGCTGTGGCTGGTACTCGGTCTGGTGTTATTGTTACTTAGTTCACACTACCTGATTCAAGGGGCCGTTGGTATCGCCGAATACTTTGGGGTCAGCGATTTGATTATCGGTTTGACGGTTATCGCTATTGGTACATCATTGCCTGAGCTCGCTTCGTCAATCGCGGCCGCCAAAAAAGGAGAATCGGATATTGTACTCGGCAATATTATTGGTTCTTGTTTGTTCAACGCCTTGGCTGTCGTTGGTATTGCTGCTGCTATTCGTCCGGTTGATATTGAACCTATTTTTCTGAGTCGGGATTTTACCGTGGCGACCTTGCTAACGGTATTGCTTTGGATTTTTGCTTTTGGCCTTAGAAAACCCACCGAAATCAATAAAAAGGCCGGTGCGATTTTCCTGCTGTGTTACGTCGGCTACACCGCTTATTTGTTGATGACGTTAAAAGGTTAAGGCTAAAAGCGGTGTTGTTGCCGCGATGCGACGACTGGTAAGATTGTTTTTAGCTGTACTTTTGAATGACTCGCTGACAGTCAGGCAAATAAGCGTTTCCAAATAAAATTAAGTGATTGAGCAAGTGGTAAAGATTGTAGATATCGGCTCTTTCAGTAAACCCCGGTGTGAGTTTATAGTACTCAGCATAGGCTTGATAAAATACGCTATCAAAGCCACCGAATAATCGTGTCATGGCCAAATCGGCCTCACCGTGACCATAGTAAGCGTTGGGGTCGATTAAAACGGCCTGACCATCGCGGTTGACCATAAAATTGCCATGCCACAAGTCGCCGTGCAGCAGTTCGGGTTGGTCGGGCGAAATGAGACGCTCTGAGAGTTTATTGAGCAATTTATTGCTGCAATGCCGTGTTTTGCGGTCTAGGTGTGACCACGCCTGCTTAATTTTTGGCAATAGCTTATCTTGGCGGAAGTACTCAATCCAGGTGGCCCTTTGCTTGTCGCCCCAACCAAACTGTTTAGCGCTGATTTCACGGTGCATCCGGGCCAGATTTTCGCCAAATGTCGCCCAAAAATCAGGTGATTTGATACCGGTGTCAATCCAAGCCAACAATAACCAAGCGTAATCGTCTTCTTGTACTAATGCCAGTGGTGTTGCCGTACTGATACGGCTTTTTGAAAGCGCCATCAGTCCATCGCATTCGCTTTGAAAGTCTTTCAATCGCGAGAGTTGATTGCGTTTGCCAAATAATCGATGGCCATTGCATTCAATGAGAAAGGCCTCATTGATGTCGCCACCGCTGACAGGACGGAGCTTGGCTTTGGTAACAGCTTGTCCACTGATTGCCGACAAAGCAGCGTTGAGGTTGTAATAGCATTCAATCATCGATAAAGCACCCTAAACCCGACCGCTTACAAGCGGTCGGATGTAAAATAGGGTCGTGCTAATTAATGTTACAGCTCAATCTGGCTCAAGACAAAATCAATGTCTTTGTCACCGCGCCCGGATAAATTAACCAAGATATTTTGCTCGGGTGACATGGTTTTGGCGATTTTCATGGCGTGTGCAACGGCGTGCGAAGACTCCAGGGCGGGAATAATGCCTTCCATACGCGATAGTGTCATAAAGGCATCCAGACACTCCTGATCGGTCGCCGTTTCGTAGCTGACCAGATGCTCGTCTTTCAAGTAGGAGTGTTGAGGGCCGACACCCGGATAGTCCAGACCCGAAGCAATCGAGTGAACCGGTGCAGGCTCACCGTTTTCATCGAGCAGCACGTAGCATTTGAAGCCTTGAATTTCGCCTTTGACGCCCTTGGTCATCGTTGCGGCATGATACGGCGTATCGAGCCCTTTACCCGAGGGCTCAACGCCGATTTTTTCAATGTCGTCGTTTTCCATAAATCCGCTAAACAGACCAAGTGCGTTGGAGCCGCCACCGATGCAAGCCACCACTTTGTCGGGTAATTTGCCCGTCGCTGCCAAAAACTGCTGGCGTGCTTCGTGACCGACAATCGATTGAAAATAACTGACTATTTCAGGGTAGGGAGCGGGTCCGACGGCCGAGCCGATAGCAAACATACTGTTGTCCAAGTCGCCGAGGTAAGCTTCAAAAGCACTATCCACCGCTTCTTTCAGTGTTCCTGCTCCGCGTGATACGGGAACAATTTTTGCACCGAGTATTTTCATGCGACTAACATTGGGATGTTCTTTCTTGATATCGACAACACCCATGTGGATTTCACATTGCATATCCATTAGTGCGGCTGCCGTTGCCAGAGCAACACCGTGTTGGCCGGCACCTGTTTCGGCAATCACTTTGGTTTTGCCTAATTTCTTTGCCAATAACACCTCGCCCAGACAGTGATTAATTTTATGAGCGCCGGTATGGTTAAGATCTTCTCGTTTAAAATAAATTTGTCCACCACCACAGTGACTACTTAGTCGTTTGGCATGATAAATGGGGCTGGGACGTCCGACAAAAGTGGCCCGCAGGCGTTCCATTTCGGCAATAAAGGTTTCATCCTTAATAATGTCGCGGAAGTTTTGTTCGATCTCCTCCATTGCCTTGGCAAGTTGAGGGTGGCCGATTTTTCCTCCGAATTCGCCGTACATACCGTTGCCGTCAGGTAAGGTGGTTGGGTGTAATCCGCAGTGTGCGTGATTGAGTAAAGTCATTTTAAAAGTCCTCAGTAAGCATTATTGTAAAAATTTAAAAATTAAACCGCCCTCATTGAATCAAGTTGCAAAGGCAAAAGCACTACCGACTTGGGTAAGCACTGCCAATACGACGGAACAGTCCGGCTGGAGCAATCTGATGGTTAATTGCGGCTTTGAATCAGCGTTCTAGTATGGTGATACATTGTAGGGTGGCTATTACGATTGTCAAGAAGTTTTGTTGTTTTTTCCCGAATAGCTATGATAAGCTAGTCAGATGGTTAATGATGCTTTTCTATCATATTGATAATTAACTAATTAATTTTTGGTTTTTTTAAAATGAAAACAATGCAAAAAAATGATAATGACGCCGATTTGGCCTACCACTACTTATTGAAGTTGTTATGTGAGGCTGAGGAAAAGCAGTATTTAGTACGATTATTGGCAGCATTAATGACCGATAAGGAACAGCATGAATTAACGAATCGTCTGCGCATTTTTGCCCTGTTGCAACGGGGGCTGACACAGAGAGAGATTAGTAAAAAATTGGGTGTCGGCATCGCTACGGTATCACGTGGCGCAAAAGCATTTCAGCAGCATCAGATTGATGAGCTATTGCCGAATATAGACGACGAAATAGTTTAATGAGGGCATTTGCAAAGGCAAAACCACCTGTGCAGTTTAAGGAATGAATAGACTTTTAATAAAAAGACCCGCTGTTTAGCGGGTCTTTTTATTGTGCGAAAAGTAGTTAGATTAATATTAACGTTTTGAGAATTGAACGGCGCGACGTGCTTTGTGTAGGCCAACTTTCTTACGTTCAACTTTACGTGCGTCACGCGTTAAGAAACCGCGGCTGCGCATGGTTGCCCTGTTGGTTTCATCGTAATTAACTAAAGCGCGAGCAACACCGTGGCGAATAGCACCAGACTGGCCTGTACTGCCACCACCGCGAACGGTAATGTATAGATCAAAACTATTCAGGCTGTCAATGACTTCTAGAGGTTGACGAACAATCATACGAGAAGTTTCACGACCGAAGTATTCGTCTAGCGGCTTGTTATTAACAATGATGTTACCGTTGCCTTTTTTCAAAAAGACGCGAGCTGTTGATGATTTGCGGCGTCCCGTTGCATAATACTGTTCCATAGTGCTTTCCTTTTAGATTTCCAATGGTTGAGGTTGCTGGGCGGCATGAGGATGCTCACTGCCGGCAAATACTTTCATTTTCTTGAACATAGCGCGACCCAATGGGTTTTTGGGAAGCATTCCCTTGACGGCTGCTTCGATAGCGCGCTCCGGGTGATTTGCCAAACGCTCTTTTAGTGTTTCAGACTTCAAATTGCCGATATAACCCGTGTGGTGGTGATAAATCTTTTTATTCAATTTATCGCCGGTTGTATGAATTTTTTCTGCATTGATAATGATGATGTAATCACCTGTATCAACGTGAGGCGTGTAGATGGGCTTGTGTTTCCCACGCAAGCGACGGGCAACTTCTGTTGCCAATCTGCCCAAAGTTTTACCTTCGGCATCAATAATATACCAGTCTCTCTTGACTTCAGCCGGCTTGGCGCTGAATGTTTTCATTTACGTTTTTCTCCGCACACAAAATAAAAATAAGGCGCGTATCCTAACAGAAATACACCAGAGGAGCAAGATTTATTGCGCAAAAGTTGAAAAATGATATGATAACTGTTCTACGCATTGGGTGACTTAATCCCCTCTACAAAAACAAGTACATTGAGAACAATGGGCGCAGTCGTATAAAACCCGTTTTGAATGGGTTTTATACATACATAACGAAATAAAATAATACAGGCACACATATGGCACTAGAAACCTATGATGCTGACGTGGTTTTCACGGATTCAGCGGCATTAAAAGTAAAAGCACTTATCGAGGATGAGCAAAACCCCGAGTTGAAACTGCGCATTTATATTACTGGTGGCGGTTGTTCCGGATTCCAGTATGGCTTTACTTTTGATGAAACTATCGAGAACGGTGATGCGATCATTGAAAATCAAGGCGTTAAATTATTGATTGACCCCATTTCCTATCAGTATTTGGAAAAAGCGGAAATTGACTACAAAGAAGATTTGCAAGGGGCGCAATTTGTCGTTAGAAATCCCAATGCAACAACCACTTGCGGTTGCGGTTCCTCATTTTCTGTCTAATAGAAGACTTTGATAAACCTTCTAAAGGAACCTCCTCAAAATGCCCATTTCGGCAAATAACCGCGTCATGTGTTTATCCGACCACTCAAGAGTGGTGGGGCTCCTCGCCATTTTCGCCTATCGCCTGATCGAAAACAATCGATGAGGGACCGTTAAAAACAGCGTCACTGACTTCCAGGCCATCTAAACCATACTGTTGATAAATACTTTCGCCGATGCGGGTTTCTCGGTTGTGAAATGCCGGTAAACAGTGCATAAACTTAGCATTGGGTTTTTGAGTTTTTGCCATCAATGCTTCGTTGACTTGGAAGTTACGCAGCAAAGCGATGCGTTCTTGCCAAACTGATTGCGATTCTCCCATGGAAACCCAAACGTCGGTGTGAACAAAATCACAACCGTCGAGTGCCAGATCGTGTTGATCGGTGATAAAAATGTTGGCACCCGACTGCTTGGCGATAGTTTTCGCCGTTTCAACGATATTTGCCTTGGGGCGGAGACTATCCGGGCACAGCAATCGCACGTTCATACCCACAATAGCATCGGCCAGCAGTAGGGTATTGGCCAGCAGTGACAACTCACTGTGTTCTGCCATCGTTAGCAAATCAGCCATCCCTTGTGTCGGGTGAAATTCATCGGTTAAACCGTTATAAACTGGTACACCGGCGTAATTAGCTAAAGTTTGCACAGTGGCCTGACCAAAACCGCGATATTGAATAGCATCGTAAATGCGACCGAGCACACGGGCAGTATCCTTGATTGATTCCTTGTCTCCAATTTGTGTTCCCGACGGGCATAAATACGTGATGTTGGCGCCTTGGTCATAGGCGGCAACTTCAAAGGCAATGCGTGTTCGAGTAGAGTTTTTTTCAAAGATTAAGGCAATATTTTTTCCGGTCAAATGTCGAACTTCGGTACCTGTTTGTTTTTACTGTTTAAGGCAGGCGGCAACGTTTAGCAGGTAGTCAATATCCGTTTTTTTATAGTCAATCAGCTTTAAAAAACTATTGTGGTAGAATGGGTTGTGCATTTTTTCTTTCATCTAAAGTGGATTGCCGAGTGTGACGCTTTGGTGTTTTTGCGCTAACAGTTTCTTTTGATAGCGCGATTGAGCAACAACCATAAGCAGCAAAACGGCAATGACAAAATAGAACGTTGTCTTTGTCATCGCGTGTACTTCGTTGCCAAACAGTTTAACCTGTGCCAAATGTCCGCCCTCGGTGACCAGCATGACACCGACGATAAATAGCACAAACAACCCCAATATCTCATACATGCGGTTCTTGGCTAGGAAAGCCGAGACACCATCTGCCAACACAATCATCAAGATGCCGCCGATTAGGATGGCAGTTGCCATAATGACAAAGGCAACGGTCTTATGCTCAATGTCGGAAGTAAGAGCCATAGCGGAAAGAATAGAGTCAAATGAAAAGACAACATTCATCAACACAATCCAAAAAACAACCGTAAAGGCGGATTTGGGTTTGCGTTCGCCGTGTTCTAACTCGCCCAGCATCATGTGCCATATTTCCTTAATTGCAGTGTAGAGAATAAAGGCTCCTCCAAATAAGACGACGATGGCGTGCAGGTTAAACCCACCTTCGACAATACCGGTTAAGCGGATGCCAAATAGCTCACTCTGAAACTTTTCGATAACCGACATAATGAGAAAAAGAAGGATGATTCGCAAAATAACGGCAATGCCGATACCCCACTGGCGTACCGTCCGTTGTTGGGATGCAGGTGCTTGTTTAGACTCCAAAGAAATATAGAGTAGATTATCAAACCCAAGTACCGCTTGCAGTAAAACAAGCATAAACAGGGTAACACCGTTTTCGATGGTAAATAATTCAGCTATCATGACTCAAACTCCGGGATTATGCTATAAACCCCGCATCTTATCATATTGTCTTTGACTTTTTTACGAATAAATTTTGATGATAACAGCTTAAGGGATGTGTTGAGCCAAGGGCGAGGAGGTGATTATTATTGGCTTTTACTGTTAATTAGGCTGTTGTACAGTGAAAAAACGGAATGACCCGCACCAGTGCGAGTCATTCCGTTGGGTGGAAACTTACTTCTTTTTTCCGTAAGTCTAATAAATGCTACAAAGCATCTACCGCATCGGTTGCAGCCGTGTAGTCCAGGCCTTGGGCATCAGCAACCGCTTGATAAGTGACTTTACCTTGGCAGACATTAAGACCGTTAAGCAAATGTTTATCGTCTTTCAGCGCTTTTTTAATGCCTTTATTGGCAATCGCCAAGATAAATGGCAGTGTTGCATTGTTGAGGGCATAAGTTGAGGTCAATGGCACGCCGCCCGGCATGTTGGCAACACAATAGAGGACAACGCCTTGGTCGACAAAGGTGGGTTTTTCATGAGTTGTCGCTTTTGAAGCGTCGGTACAACCGCCTTGGTCAATGGCAACGTCGACGATAACGGCACCGTCTTTCATTTGGCGCAGGATATCCTTGGTAACCAGTTTGGGGGCATTTGCCCCGGGGATTAGCACCGTACCGATGATTAGATCAGCTGCCACACAGTATTCTTCCACCGCGTGTGCAGTTGAGTAAACCGTTTTAATGCGGCCCTGATAGATATTGTCAAGATAGCGCAGGCGGTCGAGATTGCGATCAAGAACGGTTACGTCAGCGCCTAAACCAACGGCCATTTTTGTGGCATTGAAGCCGGCAACACCGCCACCCAGTACGACAACTTTTGAGGCAGATACGCCGGAGACACCGCCCAACAGTGCGCCCAAACCACCATTTGCTTTTTGCAAGTGATAGGCGCCCACTTGAGTCGCCATGCGACCTGCGACCTCCGACATGGGGGCAAGAAGGGGCAATCCGCCGCCTTCACGGGTGACGGTTTCATAAGCGACGGCGATACAACCCGAGTCGATTAATCCTTTTGTCTGTGCGTTGTCGGGAGACAGGTGCAAGTAGGTAAACAAAATTTGATCTTTTCTTAGTTGTTCGTATTCAACTTGTTGTGGTTCTTTGACCTTAACAATCATATCTGCTTTGGCAAATACCTTACTTGCACTGTCGACAACGATTGCTCCGGCGTCGATATAATCGACATCGCTTTTACCGATGCCTCGACCGGCGCCAGTTTCTATAACCACCTGATGGCCGGCATTAACGACTTCCTTGACACTATCGGGGGTAAGTCCAACGCGGTTTTCGTTGGCTTTAATTTCTTTTGGGACACCAATTAACATGATTGCTTTTTCCTTTTATGTAAATGGATTAATAGAAGGTTTTACAACGTTTTCTAACAAAAAAAGATTGGAGGACCAATGTTAGACACTCAATCCCTTTTCGGCAATAATAACTTTTTGAGTGATGGCCTAACTTTTTTAAGTCATTTTTGGGGTATCATCGCCGGCCTAAACAAGGTGTTGCAACTCTGCCGAATGATTCGTTTTTTTATCTACCCATTTATAATGGTGACAGTTATTTTTCAATTGTTGAGTAGTTTATTGGGCAATAAATCGGTTGTTTCATTGGTATTGGGTGCGCTTTGTGTTATAGTTTGATTAGGTTGTTACCTGCGGTGATTGTAATTTAGGCATCAGTCTCTTGACCTTAAATAACGTTGCTCGGGGGCAAAACGTTGGGTGGTGTGCAAGCCATGTATTTTGGAAGCCTAAGCCCAGTCATTATCTGCCTTCCACTTGAACATACTCGTTCAAGAGCATAGTGGCCATGTACGTCTCTCGCGGGGCAACCTCTTGCTACCCTTTCTCCTCCCTTGCTTTCTGTTTCCCCTGCTTTTTTCTTTTGCTTACCCGTTGTGCATTTAGGAATTCGACACTTAAATGATTTTCGTGAAATCATATAATAACAATTGGTTATCCGTCATTGCAAGAGGCGAGGCACAAGTGACGCGGCAATCTCTAACCACTTTGCATCAGTTTTAATTCAAACGATAAATCTTTCTCACCGTAGTGGAAGATTACCTGGCTGTCGCTCATAATGGCGAAATATAGTCATGCCACTAATTTCCCGGTATAGTGTTTACCTGAACCACTCGCGAGTGGTCATGGTTACGTCATCTTGCCGTAACTATAGTACTGTCTTCGATGACGTGCCTCGTACCAGAAAATTTCTGGCATGACTATAACAGAGTAACCAAGTATTCTTTTTCCAAACGCACAATGGATTTTGTTGATTTTATTTCGCATCGGTCATCAACAGTGCTTTGTGTTTAGCTTGAGTGCATACCTTAGTCGGTTAGCGGTGTATTTGCTGCAGTTATCGTGATAAAATCAGTTGCGAAAATCAGTTGTAAGTCGATAACATTTTTCAATAACAAAAATAATCACCAATAATCTGCAGGGGCTCTCCGCACAATAGATATTAATCATTATGAATAACAGCAAACTAAGCATTTGGTCACTACTTTGCCTCGTTGGTGTTGCGGTGGTGCTGATTGCCATCACTTTGTTTTCTTTGTCTGCCGCAATACAGGCAGCTTGCATTGTTGGGTTAACCATTGTTTTGTGGGCCAGCGGTGCTTTGCCTCAGTGGTTTACTGCTCTGTTGTTTTTTGTCTTGTGTGCGATTGCCGATATTGTCGAGCCACAAGTATTTTTATCAGGCATGTTTTCGCCTGCCATGTGGTTGCTGGTAGCAGGGTCGGTTATCGGCTTGGCAATAAAACACACGGGGCTGGGTGAGCGTTTGGCGAGCTTTATTGTGCCTTTGATGACCAGCTATCGACGCGCTCTGCTTGGCAGTGCTTCACTGGGGTTGATCTTCGTGTTCTTAGTGCCTTCGGCGATGGGGAGGATTGCTGTATTGCTGCCTATTTTGCTACCGTTAAGCGAGCAGTTGGGATACAAAGACAATACGCGCGCCCGCAACGGCATTGTGTTGGCGGCTGTGTTGTCGACTTTTTTGCCGGCTTTTACCGTTTTACCCGCCAATGTGCCAAATAATATTTTGTTGGGGATGGTTAAAATGCTATTTGCCGAAACGCCGACCTATGCCGGTTATCTGTGGTTGCACTTTCCCGTGTTGGGCTTATTGAAAACGGCATTGATAGTGATGGTATTGATGGTTTTTTACCGTGCTGATAGTCCGCGTCCCGTTAAACAAAATTTACCAAAACTGTCTTGTCAGGAAAAACGTTTGCTGGCCGTGTTGATGTTAACCTTGTTTCTATGGATTAGTGAGCCTTGGCACGGTGTTGATACGGCGTGGGTGGCGATGATAGGGGCGATGTTGTGTTTGCTTCCGGGCTTGCAATTGACGCCGAAAAAGCCTTTGCAAGCTTTGAACAATGAAACTTTTTTCTATATTGCTGCCATCGTCGGCCTGGGGGTAGTGGTCTATCATAGTGGTTTGGCGACACTGATAGCCGATGCCAGTTTGCGGTTGTTGCCACTGAGTCCTCATCACCAGGCTACCAATTTTAGTGTCTTGTCGTTATTGGCTACGTTGTTATCCATGTTGGTCGCTTTGCCCGGAGTACCTGCCATTTTAACGCCAATGACGGCTGATTTTGCCAATCTAAGCGGCTGGCCGTCTTATGCAGTGTACATGACTCAGGTGATTGGTTTTTCTACGGTGCTGTTTCCCTATCAGGCTCCGCCGTTAGTACTGGCGATGCAGATGGGGAAAATTCCTTTGCGCGATATGCTGAGCGTGCTATTGCCTCTGACTCTGTTGACAGTGGCTATTTTGTGGCCGCTGGATTATCTTTGGTGGTCGTTGGTGGGCGTATTGCCCTAGGAGGTTTCTTATAGCAAACCTGCAACAGGGATGTTGTTTGGTCTGCAGAAATACCCAGCTCCTGCCAAATACGATCAATTTTTTCCTTCACTTTGCTATCCATCGTGATAGGCTTTCCCCATTCGCGCTCGGTTTCACCTTGCCATTTATTGGTGGCATCCAGCCCCATTTTTGAGCCAAGCCCCGAGACGGGAGAAGCAAAATCAAGGTAGTCAATTGGTGTGCCTTCAATGTTCACGGTATCTCGTACCGGGTCCATGCGGGTGGTGATTGCCCAAATCACATCTTCCCAGTTGCGACAATTGACATCATCATCAACGATAATTAAAAACTTGGTGTACATAAATTGTTGTAAGTACGACCATGCCCCCATCATCACTTTTTTGGCATGTCCCGGAAATTGTTTTTTGATGGAAATAATGGCGATACGGTATGAACACCCTTCAGGCGGCAAGTAGAAATCAATAATTTCGGGATATTGTTTTTGAATAATCGGTATTAACACCTCGTTCAGTGCCGCACCCAATATCGCCGGCTCATCGGGTGGTCTGCCGGTGTGGGTTGAGTGATAAATCGGTTTTTTTCGATGTGTAATTTTTTCTACGGTAAAAACAGGAAAAGTTTCCACTTCATTATAGTAGCCCGTATGGTCGCCATAAGGGCCTTCTTCGGCCGTTTCATCAGGATAGATAAATCCTTCTAAAATATATTCGGCGTTGGCGGGAACGAGTAGGTCGTGAGACAGGCATTTTGTTACCTTGCTACGTGATTTGCGCAATAATCCGGCAAAGGCATATTCGGACAGTCCGTTAGGAATAGGGGTAACGGCGGCGAGCGTTGTTTGTGGATCAGCACCAATGGCGACGGCAACAGGAAATGGTTTATCGGGGTTTTCCTTTAGCCACAACTGATAATCCAAGGCGCCGCCACGGTGTGCCAGCCAGCGCATAATCAGTTTGTTTTTGCCGATAAGCTGTTGACGGTAGATGCCGAGGTTTAATCGTCCCTTGCGAATCGAATTTGTTATCGTCAATCCCCAGGTTAACAGCGGAGCGGCATCACCGGGCCAACAGGTTTGAATAGGCAGTTTATATAGATCCACATCTCCTTGGTCAACGATGACTTGTTGGCAAGGCGCTTTACGAACAGTTTTGGTCGGCATGGTCAGCATGGCTTTTGCCATAGGCCACATTTCTACCGCACCTTTGAGTCCCTTCGGTGGTTCCGGTTCTTTTAGCGAGGCAAGTAATTTTCCTAAATCACGCAATTCCATCACCGATTCTAGCCCTAATGCTTTGGCAATGCGATCTTGTGTGCCGAATAAATTGGTGAGTACCGGTGTCGGTTGGTTATCGACGTTATGAAAAAGTAGAGCAGGACCGCCATTATTTAAAGTGCGTTGGCTAATTTCGGTGATTTCGAGGTAAGTAGACACGGGATGACGTACATCAATCAAGTCATGATCTTGACGGAGTGTATCGAGGAAGCTGCGTAAATCTTTCATTTGGGTTTGGCTGATCTCCACGTTATATATAGATACGATTCATTTTCGTTACAACCGTAACGACGCTTATCTTATCGTTTTATGGGTGCCAATAACAGCATTAGTTTATCGTTGTTTTACAGTTTTTGGTTTTTTTGTAAATGAAGCAAAAACGACAATGCTTTGTTAAACAGCGCATTAATAGCAAATAGTATTAAAAGTTCAAAAAAGTATTTGACGTAGTTTTTGTAGTAGTTATAATACGCGTCCTTGCTACGTTGGGTA
>PDWJ01000174.1_pt1 | contig 95232 bp, 87 predicted proteins | sample 1430881 | NCBI WGS metagenome assembly PDWJ01 (sample SAMN01162460, study PRJNA174530) | Oral metagenome, whole genome shotgun sequencing project. | biome: Marine environment; feature: Marine mammal; material: Swab sample of the gingival sulcus; isolation source: swab sample of gingival sulcus...
TGGAATTTGCAGCGAAAATTAACATGGACAAACTGGCCGTGTACGGCCACCAAACCCAAGGACTCTACGTGAGATGGAAGAAACTTGAGGCTCAGGTCAGGCTGTGACCGCTGCATCTTGCCCCATCCAAGGTTTGCCGTTGGCCATCGATGAAGATGTCCCTGCGAATCATGGTGATTGATTGAGATAGTGGTGCTCAAACCACGCTGATCGTCAGCGCGTCTGTCAGCCCCAAAACACCAGACATGTCGCCGCTCGTATTTCAAACCGTGAGTCATGCCGCAGGGCGGAAACCATTGGATCCTGGCTCTAGAACTCACTCCGTAAATCTGGCCACTGGTTGCTAAACGTTGCTCTGAGTTGACCGTCCTCCCATGTGACAGTCGCGCTAAGCGGCTGGTCCGCGCAATCCACATAACGGCCAAAACGGGTTGGCTGTGCGGGATCGGACAGGTGGATATACCCCTCCATCCGCGGCATCGCATCAAGTTTGCCGCGCCCTCCGGACGCCCAATCCAGGAGCATGGGCATAATCTGCGTCGAGCTGGTAAGCCCCTGCTCCACCCCGGGCTCTAGTTCGGGCGCCCGGATCATCAAGGGCACGCGCCACGCGGGGTCGAGAATGCTGTCCTTCCCCCAGAGCCCGGCATCGCCCAGCATCTCTCCGTGATCGCCGGTCACGATCACCGTGGTACTGCCCGCCTGTCCCGTGTCGTCAAGCCAATCCAGAAGGCGCCCAAGGTGGTGATCGCATTCCGCAACGAGGCCCAGATAGACTGCCCGCAGGTCCGCGATCTGCGCAGGGCGCAAAGCGCGCGCACGTCCATCGAACCCGTGAAAGAGCGCGCCGTTGGACAGCTCGTGGTGCCAGGCGTCAAAGAAAGGATGATCCTCGGGGCACGGCGTAGGCGCAGGCATAGCCGCGGCATCGACCATCCCGTTCCACGGCGCGGGCGCCACAAAGGGCGGGTGCGGGCGGATATAGGTCACCATGGCGAACCATGGATGATCGCGGCGCGCCTCCAGCCCCTCCAGCACCCGGTCCGTCAGATAGGCCGTATCGCTCTGCGCCGCGTCATATGGTGGCACGCCCCGGATCCCGCCGGTATCGCTGCGGTAAAGGTCAAAGAACCGCTCTGGCCACGGGCGGGGCAGTTCCACGCCTTGCCGCGCAAGCCAGCCGGGCCATTCAGAGCCCGTCTCCCACCGCATCTCGACGACTTCGCGAAAGCCCGCCGCAACGCCCTCATAGGAGCGCAGGTCGGGATCGCTGGGGTGCAGCAGGGCCGGGTCGCCCGCGAAATCGGTGTAGCCAAAGAGCAGCGGCTCCACCCCATGTTTGCGCAGCTCGGTACCCAGCGTGGGCGTGCCGGTTTTGACCGGAAAGCCGTTCATCACCGCACCATGTTCCGGCCCCGCAAGCCCGGTCAGAAGGCTGGCGCGTGAGGGGCCGCAAGGCACCATGGCGGTGCGGTGCTGCTCATAGACCCGCGACTGCGCCGCGAGGCGGTCGAAATTCGGCGTCGGCACATGCGCGGCAAGCGCCCCGCGCAGCACATCGGCGCGCAGCTGGTCATAGACCAGGAAGAGCGTGTTGCGGGCGCTCATGCCTCAAGCCGCTCAATGAGCGCGGGCAGATCGGCCACGCTGTCGATCAGGTGATCGGCCCCGGCGGCGCTCAGCTCTGGCCCGACCCGGTCGCGGATCGCTTGCTTCTCGGCCTCGCTCAGGGCGGCGGCCTCTTCGACCGTGAGCCCAGCCGCATTGCCCGTCAGCAAAAGCCCAACGGTAACGCAGCCCGCCGACGCCCCTTCGGCGATGCCGGGCGCGGTGTCGTCGACCTTCAGGATCGCAGCGGGCGGATAGGCGACCAGATCCACCATGGTCTGGTAGATGCCCAGCGGGCCCGGGCGCCCCTCGGGCAGATCATCCGAGCAGATCAGATTGTCGGGCGCGTAGCCCTGCGCCGCTGCCACTGGCAAGACCCGTTCCATGATCGAGCGCGTGTAGCCCGTGGTGGAGCCGATCTTGATCCCGCGCTCGCGCAGATAGTGGACCGTCTCCAGAGCGCCGGGGATCAGGTCGGCATAGTCGGCCACGACCTCTTCGTTCATCGGCACGAAGACTTCATAGACCTTGTCCACATCCGCATCCGTTGGCGCAGCGCCGTATTTGGCTTCCCATTGGGCTGCGATCTCCGGGTTATCCATCATGGCGCGGATGTGGTCCCATTTCGCGGCCCCCATCGGCGCGCGGGCTTGGGCGATCGTAGCCGTGATGCCAAAACGCTCAAAGGCTTTGACGAAGACCCCCATGGGCGCGAAGGAGCCAAAGTCGATCATCGTCCCGGCCCAGTCGAAAATCGCGGCTTTGAACTGGCTCATGCGAGCACCTCCTGAATACGGCGGCTCTGCGCCAGAACGTCGGGGGATGGCGCGCCCGAGGCGACGCCCATCTCGGAGAGGGTGACGCTGATGGCCGACAGGACCTCGCCCATCACGGCGCTGTCGATCTGCCCGATGCACCCGATGCGGAAGCTCTCGGCCTCGGTCAGTTTGCCGGGGTAGATGATGAACCCCCTGCCCTTCAGCGCGTCGTAGAACCGGTTGAAATCGAACGCCGGATCGGCGGGCGAAAAGAACGTCACGATGATCGGCGAGAGCCACGGATCGGGCAGCAGGGTCTCAAATCCCAGATCCCGCATCCCGGCGACCAGCAGGTCGCGGTTCGCGGTATAGCGCGCGCCGCGAGCCGCCACGCCGCCTTCGGCCTCATGCTGGCGCAGCGCCTCAAGGAAGGCCGCAACCACATGGGTCGGCGGGGTGAAGCGCCACTGGCCGTTCGCCTCCATCGCTCGCCATTGCGCGTGCACGTCGAGGCTGAGCGAGAGGCTGTTGCCCTCGGCGGCGGAAATCTCATCGCGCGGCGCCAGCACAAAGCCAAAACCCGGCACGCCTTCGATGCACTTGTTGGCCGAAGACACCATGGCGGCAAAGCGGATCTGACCAGGCTCCACCGGGATCGCGCCAAAGGCGGACATGCTGTCGATCAGCAGTTTGCGCCCGGCGGCCTCCGTCGCGGCTGCGATCTCGGCCAGCGGGTTGAGGATGCCCGAGGAGGTCTCGCAATGGATCGCGAGCACATGGGTGATGGCGGGATCGGCGGCCAGGGCCTCGGCCACCTCCGGCCCGCGCGGCGGCAGGTAGTCGCCCTTGTCGATCACCGTCAGCGCCCGCCCCATCTGGCGCAAGGTCTGTGCCGCGCGTTTGCCATAGGCCCCATTGGCCAGCACCAGAACCTTGCCGTCACGGGGGACAAAGCTGCCCAGCATCGCCTCGACCAGATAGCTGCCCGAGCCCTGCATGGGCACGCAGTCAAACCCCTCTGCCCGTGGCCCAAGCAGTGCAATCAGCCCCTGCCGGAGAGCCGCCGTCATGGCGCGGAAATCGCCGTCCCAACTGCCCCAGTCCCGCAGCATCGCCTCTTTGGTCGCGGGCGACGTGGTCAGCGGGCCGGGGGTGAGCAGATAGGGGTCTGCAATGCGGGGCATGTCCATCAGGCGGCTCCTTTATAATGCCAAGGCCCGGCTATACGAAAAATCTACACCCTGAACTCACTCATAGCATTTCGCTATATCGTATGGGCGGGGGTGCCCTCACGCCGAGCCCTACTCAGCGGGCTCCATGATGGTCGGTGTCTCGTGGCCGCCCGGCCCTCCACGCCGCTCCAGCAGCGGGATCGCGCCAATCAGCTTCTTGGTGTACTCCTGCTGCGGGTTGAGGAAAATCTCCTGCACCGTGCCCTCTTCGACCAGATCACCATGTTTGATGACGACGACGCGGTCGCACAGGTTGGCGATCACGCTGAGGTCATGGGAGATGAACAGGAAGGTGATCCCCAGATCGTCGCGCAGTTCCTTGAGAAGTTTGAGGATCTCGGACTGCGTGGACACATCGAGCGCCGCAACGGATTCGTCGGCCACGATGAATTTCGGCTCAGAAATCAGCGCCCGCGCAATGCAGATCCGCTGGCGCTGCCCGCCCGAGAACGCGTGCGGGAAGCGGCGCAGATGGGTGATGTCGATCTTGCAGCGCTCGGCCACGCGCTTCACCCGCGCGTCGATCTCCTTCTTGTCCTTGACGAGGCCCGTGGCGATCAGCGGCTCGGCGATGATGTCGCGCACGGTGAGGCGCGGGTTCAGCGAGGCATGGGGGTCCTGGAAGATCATCTGCGCCATCTGCGCAAACTTGCGGCGCTTGATCTGGCGGGGATGGGTGAATTTCACCGGCGGATCGGTGAAGAACTCCACCTCACCGCTCGCAATCGGGGTGGCGCCGAGGATGCATTTCCCAAGCGTCGTCTTGCCCGACCCGGACTCGCCCACCAGCCCGATGATACGCCCCTTGGGCAGGGTCAGGTTGGCGTTCTTAACGGCATGAAAGACGCTCTGATCCCGGCGCCCGCCGGTGTTCATCGGGAACTCGATATTGATCCCGCGCACCTCCAGCAACGGCTCGGGCGTCTCCGCGGGCGGGGGCGGCAGCTCGTCCAGATGCGGCAGAGCCTCGATCAGCTCGCGGGTATAGGCGTGGCGCGGGTCGTAGAGGACGTCATCCGCGAAACCGGCCTCGACCACCTCACCCTTCTTCAGCACCGTCACGCGGTCGGCGATCTTGCCGATGACGCCGAGGTCGTGGGTGATGAAGACCATGGACATGCCCATCTGTTCGCGCAGCTCCAGCAGCAGGTCGAGCACCTGCGCCTGAATGGTCACGTCCAGAGCGGTGGTCGGCTCGTCCGCGATCAGCAGCTTGGGCTGGGTGGACAGGGCCATGGCGATCATCGCCCGCTGGCGCATCCCACCGGAGAGCTCGAACACATACTGATCGAAGCGCACGTCGGGCATCGGAATGCCCACGCGGTCGAAGAGCTCAATCCCGATCTTGCGAGCCTCCTCGCGCGAGAGGCCGCGATGGATGCGGATGGTCTCGACGATCTGATCGCCCAGCCGGATCGCCGGGGCGAAACTGGCCATGGGCTCCTGGAAGATCATGGACACGACGCCCCCATGGACCATCTTCAGCCCCCGGCCCTTCAGCTTGAGCACGTCGTGATCCGCGCCATCATGGTGCAGCGTCACACGACTGGCCGGGTCGATCACAGCGTTGCCGGGCATCAGCCGCATGATCGTCTTCGAAGTCACGGATTTGCCGGAGCCACTCTCGCCCACCAGCCCCATGACTTCGCCCTGTTCGACGTTCATGTTGAAATCGCGCACCGCGCTGACCACGCCGCTTTCGGTGCGAAAGCCGACCGACAGGTTGCGGACATCCAGAATGGGTTTCTTCAGCAGCGCCATCGGGTCAGCCCTTCCGCTCGGAGTAAGGATCAGCCGCGTCGCGCAGCGCGTCGCCGACAAAGACAAAGGCGAGGATCAGCATGATGAACACACCCACCGGGATGAACTGCCACGCCATGTTCTGCAAAATGTCCGGGTCCTGCGCCTTTTGCAGCAGCACGCCCAGAGAGTTGACCGGCTCGGTCAGGCCAAGGCCGAGGAAGCTGAGCGAGGTTTCAGCGAGGATCATGTAGGGGAAGTTGATGATCGTATCGACGATGATGTAGCTGGTGAAGCTTGGGATCAGGTGGCGGAAGATGATGCGCAGGTTCGAGGAGCCAGCCAGCTTCGCCGCCAGCACGTAGTCTTGCGTGCGTTCGGTCAGGATATGGGTCCTGAGCCGTCGGCCCAGAGCCGCGAAATCCAGCACCCCGATAAAGACCGCAATGGCGAAGTAGCGCTGCACCGGGGTCAGGTCGAATTGCGACAGCGCCACCGCACAGGCGAGGTAAATCGGGATCGACGGCACTACGCGCACCGCTTCGGTGATCGACATGATGATGCTGTCCACCCGGCCGCCGAAATAGCCCGACACGCCGCCCACCAGAAGCGAGGCCATCAGCTTGAAGAACAGCGCCACAATGGCGATGGAGACCGTTACCCAGATCGCATGCAGCGTGCGGGCGAAGACGTCTTTGCCGTCTTCATCGGTGCCGAAAAGGTGCAGCTTGCCCTCTTCGGTTACCATGAAATGCCGGTCCCAGGTGATCTTGAAGACCCCTAGGTTCAACAGCGTATAGTCCCAGCCCTTGCCAAAGAAGGTGATGTAGCGCCGGGCGTCCATGTCCACGTTGAACTTGTTCTGCCCCGAAGAGCTAAGCGCATCGCCCGAGGTCAGCGCATCGAGCGCGTCCAGATTGCCGCCGCCAAGCGCGCCCAGATCCAGCTTCGCCTCCTCCTTGGAGTAGGTGTAGACGAAGGGCTGTAGCGAGAAACCGTTTTCGTCCCAGAACCGGATCAGCTGCGGCGCGCCGCGTTTGTAGTCCGGGTCAGCTCCGCGGATCGTCGGATCCACCGGTGAGAAGAACGGCGCAAAGAGCCCCATCACCACAGTGATGATCAGCACCCACATGGCGACCACGCCGATGATGTTCTTCATGAACCGGCGGCGGATCAGGGTGATCTGACCAGCGGTGTAATAGTCGTCGTCATGCTCTTTCTGGCCCGTGGCCAGAGCGCTCGTCGCATCGGTCATGGATCAGTTCCCCAGAACAGAGCGGCGCACGCGCGGGTCGATCGCCGCCAGCACCACATCGGTGAAAAAGTTGAAGGCGATGACCACCAACGCCACGAGGAAGAGGATCGCAGCGGCCAGCTGTTGGTCATTGGTCTGGGCCAGAGCCTCGATCAGAAGGGCGGCGGCATCGGTCAGCCCGATCACCACGGCCACAATCGGCAGGTCGTTGAAGATCCGCTGCCAGTCGAACCCCACCGAGTTGAACAGCGGCGAGATCGAGTGGCGCACCGGGTATTTCGCCCAAAGCGCCGCGCCCGAGACGCCGCGCGCACGGGCCGCTTCGACGTAGAGCTTGTTGCTTTCATCGGTGACGAGCGCCCGCACGGTCTGCAATTGCAGCGCGGTGGCGGCCCAGCCGATGACGAAGATCGGGATCCAGATATGCGCCGCCAGATCCCAGAGCTTGCCGAACTGGAAGCCGCCTTCGAACCAGCCGACATTTTTCCATTCATCCGAGAAGAAGCCCGACGGAGTCGGCAGTCCCGCCCAGATCAGTGCAAGGATCACGATCAGCGCCAGCAGGAAGTTCGGGATCGCGAGGCCAAGGTAAGAGATCACCCGCAACACCGAATCCAACGCCTTGCGCAGGATCAGACCGAGCGAGCCGAGGATGTTCTGCGCGTCGCTCTTGGCCGGATCTTTGCGCACCCAAGGTTGCGAAATCATGTTGGCCGAGAAAATCCCGAAGGGCACGGCGATGAGATAGGACAGCAAGAGGCCGATGATGCAGAACATGAAGCTGACCCAGAACCGGTCGCCCAGAGCCTGCCCCACCGATTGCCGCTTTGAACAGCTGAACCCCAGATCGCCCTTTAGCGTCAGGTTCGTCGCCCAATTGGCCCAGCGTTGCACCACGCCCTTGTCGAGCCCCATCCGGGCACGTTCGGCATTAATGTCAGCCTGCGTGATCGTTTCGCCTTGCGAGGTCTTATAGGCGATCATCTTCTCGGCGCAGTCACCGGGGATGGTTTCCATCAGTCCAAAGACAATGGCGCTTACCAGCAGCAGCGTCACAAGCGCCATGATGTAGCGGTTGAACACATAGTTCCAATATTGGCTGTGCAGCGCACGGGCGTAGAGCAGCCCACCAATGATGACGATGACCCAGAGTAGCCAGGTATTCGCCAGAAATCCGGTGATCGCGCCCATATCTGCACTCCTTCCAAAAGAGACCCGGGCAGCAGCTCTGCCGCCCGGGTCGGATTGCAGGGTTACTGCTTCAGGAACCACTGGGTCGGGATGTAGGGATAGACCCGGTAGTATTCGTAGGAAGAGGTCTTCGGCGTGGCGAAGTTCCCCAGCCCGTTGCTGACATAGATCGGGGACACGCCTTTGACGGTGCCGATCATCAGCAACTGGTCGAGCCACTTGTCCACGATCTGGGTGCCCAGCTCGTTCGAGGCGTCGGAGCCCGCCTCAAGCTGCGTGAACTGGTCAGCCATTTCGCCGATCTCGGTGAAGACGGCGGGCGGCATCACACCCTCAGCGCCATCGCTGTCGATATACTGCGACCACAGCATCCCGTTGCGCAGCGAGAAGAAGTTGCCAAACGGCGGCTTCAGCGTGCTGACATCGTTGGACATCACAGCGAGCGGCTGGCCGGAGGTCCAAGCGCCGATGCTCAGGCCGTTGGCGGACTGAGTGCTGCGATACTCGTCAGAGGTAACCTCTTTCATCGTCACCTTGATGCCGATGTCGGTCAGGTTGTTGGAGACGATCTCGACCACCTCAGTGGAGATACCCTGAGTGGAGAACTGGAACACCAGCTCGAACTTCTCCCCATTGGGCAGCTCGCGCACGCCGTCGCCATCGCTGTCGGTCAGGCCCATCTCATCAAGCAGAGCGGCGGATTTGGCCGGATCAAACTCGGTGAAGGCGGTGCGCTGTTCCTCGGTGACGAAGGGCGAGGTATCGGCGTCGAACGCGGTGAACTGCGACGGCTGGCCGAGGTTCAGGAACGCAATCTCGTTGATCTTGTTGCGGTCCAGAGCGTGGGAGGCCGCCTGACGGAAGCGCACGTCGTTGAAGACTTCGCGCAGGACTTCGTTCTTGTCAGTGGCGTTGAAGGTGATGGTCATCATGCCCACGTTGGGGCGCAGCGCGATGGCGTAGTCGCCCTTTTCGCGGTTCTCCAGCAGCACCGGCGCGGAGGGCAGGTTCACCGCCTGCGCCTTGTAGTCCACCTCGCCCGCGATCAGCTTCGCGGTCTGGATGTCCTCGTCACCGATGAAGACTTCCTTGATCTCGTTGATGTAGGGAAGCTGGTTCCCGGCGGTGTCGATCTGGAAGAAATAGGGGTTGGCGACCAGACGGCGGCCTTCGACGCTGTCTTCGATGACGATGAAGCTTTCCAGCGTCGGCGCGGTGGCGGGGTACCCTGCTTCGACCATCGCTGCGGTCTGATCGACGGATTTGTTGATCGGGGTCGGGATGTCTTTCCAGTCGGACTGGCCGTAGTAGTGGATAACCGCCTCGTAGCCATTGGCAAAACCAAGGCTCTGAGCCAGCGCATCGGCGTCGGCGTTCACCGCGGGGTGGAACTGGCCGATCACGTGCTTGGGCTGGAAGGGTTGGGCATAGTCGGTGGCGAACATCGACAGCAGGCCGGGGGTCGGCGCCGCAAGGGTGATGGTCAGCTCGGTCGGGCTGGTCACCTCGATCTGCCAGGGCTCACCGCCGGACAGGAAGCGGTCCTTCGGCTTGGCCGTCACGTTGGTGTCCATGACCAGGTTGTCATACCAGAACTTCACGTCCTCGGCGGTAAAGGGCTCTCCGTCGGACCACTTGTGGCCTTCGCGCAGCTCAACCTTCAGCTCGGTGAAATCTTCGTTGAACGCAAAGCTTTTGGCGACGTTCGGCACGATCTGGGTCAGATCATCATTGTAGCGGGTCAGGTTGACGTGGCGCACGGACAGGAGGTCAGAGGTGCCCGCTTCGGTCGCCTTAGAGATCCCGTCGAACACGCCGCCATAGGTGCCGATTTCGGCATAAGGCGCGATGACCAGAGGCTCTGCAGGCAGGCGGTCGGCAACGCCCGGCAGATCAGCGGGGTTGCCAGCAATGCGCGCGTTCAGCGCGGCGATCTCGGGGTTATCCTGAAACGTCAGCTCACAGCTGTTGGCGGCCTCGAATTCCGCTTTCTCGAAGAGGTGCGGATAAGCGCCGCCAGCGTCCGGGCCGGTAACGGTCGGGCAGTCAGCCGCAAAAGCGACAGAACAGGTCAGAGCCAGCAGGCTCGTGGAGAGAAATAGTTTCATGGGAGGTCCCTCTGGGATGGCAATCGCGCAAACCCTAAGCCCACGAACCGTAACAGTTTCACGTCAGACCCACCGCAAACCCATGAAGCGAGGCGCGATATAGTAAAAAGCTATGAAAAATCGTCCGAGGCGGAGGCGTCTTTCCGCGCCTCAACGCGGTCGAACATGGCGCGTACCGGAGCGACATGCTTCATCGCGGGCAAGGTGACCAGATAGTGATTGGCCCGCAGGTTCCTGTCGCGGATCGGGCGAAACAGCAGATCGGGCTCTTGTCCGCACTCCGCCTCCAGTGCGATGCCGAGCCCCGCACCTCCTCTGACCAGCGCCGCGATAGAGCCCCAGGAACCAAGCCCAAGGATGGTGGTAACATCTGCCTGAGCGATCCGCGCCGCAGCCTCAAAGAGCCGCCGCGTGCCAGAGCTATGCTCGCGTTGCAGCAGCTTTTCGCCCGCGATATCTGACCAGTTCAGAGCGGATTTAGCAGCAAGCGGATGGCTCTGAGGCAGGACCACGCCGATCTGATTTGGGGTCACCAGGGTCCCAAACAGCCCCTCAGGACATTCAAGTGCCGTCACGAAGCCCAGATCAAGCTCGCCTGATCGGATAAGAGGAAGCAAATCATGGGTCGCCATGGCCCGCGCCTCCAGATCAACTCCGGGATGGATCTGGGCGAATTCGGCGACATAGGGGATCGCGATTTGATAGGTCGTATAGCCCAACCGCAAGGTCGTCTGCTTCAAATCCCGGTGACCGGCCAACGTGTCTTCGATCTCCGCGCTGAGCGCCAACAGGGCAACAACCTGCCCCCGAATTGCGTCGTAGAGCGGCGTTCCTTTCACCCGCGCGCCCTCTTTCTCGACGAGCTTGCAACTGAAATGGCTTTCCGCCGCCAAGACGAGGTTCGAAACGGTTGGCTGCGACACCCCCAAAGCTTGCGCACCGGCAGTATAGCCTCCGTGGCGGACAACGAGCTCAACCGCCTGAAGCTGTTTCAATGAAATCTGAACGCCCTTTGACATGCCTCTCCCCGTTGATGGCGGTCACCGACCAAGACACGGCACCACTATTGGTGCGCACCATGCGCGCGATATCGCCAGAGCGAAAGCGCCTCTAACGTCGGGGCGCCTAAACAACCAAGAAACTGGGGCCAATGCAGTCTCCCAGCCCTGCGAAAGGGTCTCTCCACCCAACCGTGGGATCACACACCTGATGCCTACCAGCCCCGTCGCCCGGTGACGACGTGTTCACGCCTTTGCGCGGCAAAGGCATCTGTCGGCGCGGCAGCGGGAGACGCACGGACCAAACGCTGCACCATCATCCAGGCAATAAGACCAAAGACCACCCCACCCAATGCCTGTCCGATCAGTACTCCGGCGGCGCCCATCACCTGCGCGCCGATGACCGCAGGCACCCAGGTGCCGATGCTGTGGCGCCCCCAGTTCACCCAGGTCGAGTAGATCGGGTGGCCCAGATTGTTAAAGCTGGCATTGGCGACGAAAATCAGCCCGTTGAAAAACGACAGCAGTGCCAGCGGGCCGCAGAACAGATAGATCAGCGCCCGTGTCTGGCCCTGGGCGTCAAACAACGCAGCGATAGGCGCGCGCAACACGAAGAGCAGCGCCGAGACCAGCAGCACATAGACCCCGGTAAAGAGCACCCCGGCCACGAACGCTCCACGCACTCGGTCAGGCCGTCCGGCACCGAAGTTCTGGCCGATGATCGGGCCGATCGCGCCCGATAGCGCGAAGATCGCGGCAAAGGCCACCGGCATCAGCCGCCCGATCACCGCCATGCCCGCCACGGCATCGGTGCCGAACTGGGCGATCTGGCGGGTCACAATGGCATTGCCCACCGGGGTGGCGATATTGGTCAGAACCGCTGGCAGGGCAATGGCCGAAATGGCCGCGAAATTTGCCATAATTCCCGCCAGCGAGGGGCGCGCAAATCCCTGATGCACGCGCATGGCGGGCGCCAGCGCCAATGCTGCCATGGTCAACCGCGCCAAAACCGAAGCGATCGCCGCCCCATCCAGCCCAAGCCCAAAGGCGAAAATCAACAGGGGGTCCAGCACGGCGTTCACCCCGCCGCCATAGAGGGTGCACATCATCGAACGTCGCGCGTCGCCGTGAGCACGCAGAACCGCCATGGCGGTCATGGCAATCCCCATCACCGCCATTGAGGGCAGGATAAAGCTGACATAGCGCGCAGCCAGGTCCAGAACGGCGCCCTCGGCACCGAACAAGGCCAGCACGGCATCGCGGTTGATCAGAAGCCCCACCGGCACGACCACGCCAGTGATCACGGCGAACCCGACCACGCTGGTGGCGTAGTCCCCGGCCTTGCCGCGATCCCCTGCCCCAATGGAGCGCGCAACAAGCGAGCCCGCGGCGATCGACAGGCCGATGTTGATGGCGTTGGTAAAAAACAACAGCGTCGCGGCATACCCGACAGCAGCGGCCAAAGCATCGTTCCCGAGCATGGAAATAAACACCATATCAACGAAATCGACAGCAAAAATCGCCAGCAGCCCGACGCTGGCCGTAAGCGACATGCGCATGACATGACCCATCAGGCTGCCCGTCAAGAAGACGGCGTCATTCGATGCATCGGCCATAGCGCGCTCCTGTTAGCTGTGGTCGTTGTCCCGAGCTGAGCGCATCCGCGTGTTGAGTTGCTCCTCCCAAGAATCCATCATCTCTTCGAATTTGGCCATATAGGGTTTGTTCTCGACCGCGGGCGTATCAATGTCCCAAAGGTCGGCCACCTCGACCATGATCGCACGATCCATCGCTTCAAACTCCTCAGTCATCCGCTGCGCCGTTTCGCGATCATGTCCCAAAGCCTCGAGCGTCGAGCGCGCCGTGCGCAGCGAACCGTCGTAGGTCTCGCGGATGATGTCACGGCAACCAACCGACCAAAGGTCATAGACATGATTGCGGTCGTAGGCGCGGGCGATGACATGCACGTCAGGGAAGTGCTTGCACACATATCGCGTCAATTCTGTCGTCGCCTCTTTGCCGTCAATCGCGACGACCAGGATCTTTGCATCCTTGATGCCTGCGGCATCAAGCAGATCAGGCCGCGTGACGTCACCGAAATAGACCTTGAGCCCAAAGCGGCGCAGCATGGCCAGTTGTTCCTGGCTATAGTCGATCACCGTGGTGGGATAACCCGCGCCGCGCAGCGCCCGGTTTACGATGCCGCCAAAACGGCCGTGCCCGGCAACAATGACCCCACCCGGCTCCTGGATCGTGTCGGCCTCCAGCTCTTGTTCTTCCGAGTATCGGGGCGCCACTAGGCGGTCGTAGACGATGAACAGCGCAGGGGTCAGCAGCATGGAAATCGCCACGACCAGCAGCAGCACATCTGCGACCTCAGACGGGATAACCGCATTGGCGACGGTAAAGCTCAGCAGCACAAAGCCAAACTCCCCCGCTTGCGCCAGCCCAAGGGCAAACAACCAGCGGTCTGCTCCGGTCAGCTTGAACACCCGCGCAAGCCCGTAAAGCACCGCGCATTTGATCGCCATCAGCCCCAGCACCAGCCCGGCCACCATGGCGAAATGCGCGCCCAGCAGAGCAAAGTCGATGCTGGCGCCGACGGTGATGAAAAAGATACCCAGGAAAATGCCTTTAAAGGGGGCAATGTCGCTTTCCAGCTCATGGCGATATTCGCTGCCCGCCAAGACAACGCCAGCCAAAAAGGTGCCCAAAGCTGGGGACAGCCCCACCATTGTCATCAGCAGCGCAATGCCCAGCACCATCATCAGGGCGGTGGACACGAATAGCTCGCGCAAACGCGCACGAGCGACAAAGCGGAAGATCGGCGTGGTCAGATAGTTACCCATGAACACCACAGTGCCTATCGCCGCCAACGTCACCAGCGCGGTCTGCCAGCCGCTCAATCCCTCGACGAGGCTCAGATTGAGCCCGCCACCATGATCCCCTCCATGGGCTGAGTCAGCGCCATGGTGGAGCGCTTCGGTCAGCTCGGGCAAAGCCAGAAGCGGCACCAGCGCAAGGATCGGGATCACGGCGATATCCTGAAACAGCAGCACCGAGAAGCTCGCTTGCCCGCCATCGGAGCGCAGCAATCCCTTTTCACCCAGCGTCTGCTGCACGATCGCGGTCGAGGACAGAGCGAAGACCAACCCAATGGCCAACGCCACGCTCCACGGCTGACCCAGAGCCATAGCCGTGGCCATCACCACCAACGCGGTGACCCCCACTTGCGCGCCTCCCAGAAGAAAGATCCGCGTGCGCATCTCCCACAAAGCGCGCGGGTTCATCTCAAGCCCGATCAGGAACAGCATCATGACCACGCCGAATTCAGAAAAATGCTGCAGCGCCACCACATCGGCTCCGGCCCACAACAACAGCGGGCTGATCGCCACCCCCGCGATCAGGTAGCCCAGCACCGAGCCCAAGCCAAACCGCGTGGCAATGGGCACGGCGATCCCGCCAGCCAGAAACAGTGTGAAGGTGATGAGCATGAATTCTGCGGTCATTAGCTGTCCTTTCTGGCTGTTGAGCCCAGACGGAGCGTATCACAGCAAAGCCGACCTACAGAGTTTCATCACGCCCTGTAAATGCGCTCGGGACGATCCCGGGATAATCAGCCCCGTCAGAGGAGCTCAGCAATCTGCGTCCGGCGCGACTTTGACCGATTTCCCGCGCAACAACCTGATATTTCGAAGCACCAAGTTGTTCCAAACCAAGTTTGGCAAACCACGTAGGAAATCCGGCAAGGAGCCCTCACCCCCCGCTCCCAGCGTTCTCAGACTGACCGAAGGCGGCACCGGCTTGAACCAAGCCTTTAGGTTCGCGGGTTTGCCGTCCTTCAACAGGGCCAGTGCCCGGCCCGTTGTTGTCGGGTTATTCCAGTCGGAGGCGTAGACCACACAGCCGTTCCGATTGATAATAAAGACCGAATTCGGATACCCGCCATAAGCCTGATGCGCGGTTCCGTCGATGTCATCGACAAAGATCTGTCGGTTCTCGCCATCGGTGGCCAGCTGCGAGGCGCAGCCACGCTTGTCGTTGTTTGAGTTGTGCGCGGGGATATTTGCGCCTGGGTGGGCCTCCCGGACATAGAGGACGGCGAAGCTGATGTCGGGATGTTGCTGATGAAGACTGGTCATCGGCTTGCGGCGCCCTTGAAACAGTGGGCAAGTCAGGCTGCCCATCTCCAGCACAAGAAAATCGCCCTCGAAGTCCAGGAGGTGACCGGTTGTCCCATCGACTCGCGCCAACTCGAAATCCGGCGCGGGCGTGCCGGGCCGGGGTCCGCGGAAGTTCACCAAATCGTAGTCCTTGGCGCTGAACTGGCTGTAGTTGTACATCTTCTACCCTCTCAATAACTGCGAGGTTGCGGAGTAGTTTTGCTGCGATCGTATCATAGAATGATCTCGTTGCCGCATTTGCGTCCGGGTGCACCGGCGCGAGGATCAGGATCCATTGATTTCCATCTGGTAGCGCGCTTCGCAGCTCGTAAAACGAGCGGCTAGCCTGACCGATCTGTTCTGACTGACAGATGCGTAAATTGCGCGCCTTGGATCCCTCTTTCCTAAGTCACACTGGAAGTCTTAGAAACTCTACGTTCGTCGGAAAAGACAGAATGACAAGGGCATTTTTGGCGCAGACACTGGTGGGACTGACGGCCCATCGTGAGGGGGGAAAGACGTCTAGACTGATGCGACATATCTCACGGCCCATCCATCCCACGGCATCCAGCCTCGCGGTCAATAAAGGGGGACGTGGGCGCCCGATCGGCCGAGCCAAGGGATTCGAGTGGAAACGAAATCGTGCAGAAGACGATTCCTAGAGAAAACCGAAAACAAAACCACACACCTTGCTGATATAGCAAAGAAGGCCCGCTGTACCTGACAAACAACTCGCAAAGAATAACTGGCTGGGGTGGTAGGATTCGAACCTACGATACACGGTACCAAAAACCGCTGCCTTACCACTTGGCTACACCCCAGCAGCGACGCGCTGGATACGCAAAGCCTGACCGGGGCGCAAGCCCCTTGGGGCGAAAAATCACTCCTTGAGCGCGTCTTCGTCCAAAAGGTCCGGCGTTGCCTCTTCCTGCCGCTCCTTCTCGACGATCCGTTCCAACGAGCGGTCCGCCTCGGCCGAGACATCCTCCGGGTGGGCCGGATCGGCCTTCGCATGTGCGGGGGGCTCGGCTGGGCCATGTTGCGCGGGCAAAGGCGCGGGCGCGCCGCCCAGCAGCTGGATGCGATAGGTGGTGTCGGGGACTTCGACATCCTCTGCCTCGATTGCAGCTTTCACCTGGCGCAGGGCTTCGCCGCGCGCGCCGGTCATCGCCGTCTCCTGCTGGTCGATCCATGCCGTGACCTGCAGCAGGATCGCCCCGTCTCCGATCCGGTCGATCCAGACGTCGGGGGCGGGCTCGCGCAACACGAAAGGCAGGCGGTGCAGCGTGTCTTCCGCAAGGTGGATGACATGGGCCAGATCGGCATCCGAGGCGACGCCGATTTCGAACTGGAAACGGCGCTCCGGGTTGCGGGAATAGTTCACGATGCGCGACTTGAACACCGTCGCATTCGGGATGCGGATGTGGTTGCCGTCGAGCGACAAGAGGATCGTGGCGCGGCTGGTCAGGCGTATGACCTTGCCGATATCGCCGTTGATCTCAATCGTATCATTGGGCGCGAAGGGCTGACGGATCGACAGCAGGACCGAGGCGATGAAGTTCTCAACGGTGTCGCGGATGGCAAAGCCCACGGCCAGACCGATGATCCCCGCCGCGCCCAATATGGTGGACAGCAGCGCCGTCGCATTGAGAATGTCGAGCGCCACCACGACCCCAATGACAAAGAATGACAACCGGACGAGCTGGCGGAACAGATTGGCGATAAAGGCATTCGGAGCCATCCGGTCCCAGGGCCTGCGCCAACTGGCAATCCACAGCCCGAAAAGCTGGATCACAGCAAAGACGACCAGGGCAATCAACACGATGGGCAGCGCAATCAGCGCTTGCTCTGCCCGTTTGGAGAACCGCTCAAGCGCGGGGTTGAGCCTGCGCGCCAGATCGGTGGTCTCGGTCACGTCATTGGTGACGGCCACCACCCCTTCGATCCGCTGCGCCAAGGCGTTCAGGTCGTTCACCTCCGCCAGAGAGGTCGCGGTGCCGTAAAGATGAACAACGCCGTCTTCGACTTCGACGCGGATGTCTTCATACCCTCCCAGCTCGCTCAGAATGTCGCGCAGCCGGGTGGTGATCTGCGCATCCGTGGCCGCCGTGGCCTGCGTGGATATGGTGCTCTGCTGAGCGGTGGCGCCAAGCGATGCGAGGACCAGAGCGAGGGCAAGAAGAATGCGCGACATGAAAAAGGCTCCGAAGATGAAATCGGGCGGAGCCTATGGGCCATGTATACCCCGGGCAAGCCTTAGGATCAGGTCTTCGGTGACCAACACCCTCGGGACGAACGCGGGGAAAAAGGCCTAGGGCATCCGCCGTAATGCTTGGCGCCGGGTGCCCCGCTCTGTCGCCATGGCGGCGACGAAACGCATTGTCACCAGGGGCAGTCAGCCGAGCGCTGCCTTGAATGGTGTAGAAACCCGCTAGTCGACCCGGCAGAGACGGTCTAGAAATCGCCTGAACCCTATCAAGCTCCTCTGCCACTTCTTGAGGACAAAAGACGCTAATCGGCAGATCCCAGAAATACGCTCCGCGTCACTGTCCTCACCCGCCAAACCGCTCCTGGCCCCTCGGCTGCGGAGCCCCTGGAACAACCCCGCAGGAAACGGCGCAGTCTGCTCGCAACCCGATTTGAGCGGCAAAGCCCTTTCCCACCCGAAAGATGAGATCAGCAATGAGCCCCAAGTCACTCGACACACTACTTGATGCGCTTCGGACATCTCTCCGAGAGCAGGACTTGGAAAGAAGCGTTGTCAAAACCTGGGTGTTCCAAGACATCTGCTGCGTTGCTGAGTTTTCTCACAAGGGAGCACGGATTGGGTTTGACCTGACCCCCAGCAAGAGCGGGGTGACACTGGACGTGGTTCCGCGCGATGGCCTTGAGACAGCCGCGCGTTTCAACGCTCAGTTTCCGTCCAAAACCCGCCTTCTGACCAACGCATCCCTTCCCGCCGCGACACAGAAAATGTCAGACATCTTTGAAGATCTCTCCAAGGAGCTCGATGCCGTCCGCAAAAAGCAGCGCTTGAAGGTCGGGGTTCTCACTCTGCCGCTGAGCAACAATTACGGGAACAATCTTCAGGCCTTCGCGTTGATCGATACCGTGCGCGGCCTGGGCCACGAAGCCATCTTGATCAATCGCCGCACCGCTTTCAAAGAGCCAAGCGCAAGCAAAGCCCAGCCAAGCAAGAAGGCGAAAGCGCCCCTCACGACAAAAAATATTGATATTGAAAGCGAATTTTCTGACAGAGCCGCGTTCATCAATGAGCATATCGGCCCGGTTTCCGTACAATTTGAAGATTCCAAGCAGCTCGCGGAGAGTATTGATCGGTATGGCTTCGATGCGATCATCGTCGGCAGTGATCAGGTTTGGAGACCAAAGTTTGCCAAGCCGATGCTCGGAGACTTCCTGCTCACATTCCTTAAGGATGACTCCCCCACACGGCGCATCAGCTACGCCGCATCCTTTGGCACCGAGAAATGGGAATACCCCACGTGGCTGACAAATCAGTCCAAGCCATTCATCGCGAAATTCGACGCCGTATCGGTGCGAGAGGACTCCGCCGTCGCGCTCTGCCGCGAACACTTTGACCGACATGCACAGCATGTCCTGGATCCCACATTGTTGGTCCCGCGCGAGCGCTACATTGAGGTGTTTCGCGCGAAGGTTCCCCCGCAATTGGATCCGCGCATCGTCACCTACATCCTGGATCCATCGCCCGACAAAACCGCCTTGCTCAACGCGCTGTCGGGGACGCTCGATCTTCCCGTGCACGGTGTAGATGGCCAGCGGTATGAATCCTTGGATCCCCTGGCGGGCGCGCCTGAAGCACCAAATGAACACTGGCTCTCGGAGATTCACTCCGCATCATTCGTTGTGACGGATTCCTTTCACGGAATGGTCTTTTCTATTTTGTTCCAAAGGCCCTTTATCGTTTACGCCAATCGCTCTCGGGGGATGGCGCGATTTACGTCCCTGCTGACAGCACTCGGCCTGCGCGACCGGCTCGTGGAATCTTTCTCGCCCGAGGTCAGTCAGCGCGCGATGGCCCCCATCGATTGGGAAGCGGTCCAGGAACGTTTGGACCACATGCGCAGCGTGTCCATGACGTTCCTGCAAGAGGGATTGACCGGCGAATCTAAAGACGCGGGAAAGCCGATCGCGCCAAGCACGCTCTCCGCAGCACCTGTCCTCTCCTCCGTGCCCCATGCGTTGGGTGTGCACTGCACCGGCTGCGGCGTTTGCGTCTCGGAGGCGCGCGGCACCCTGGAGATGGCGTGGAACACCGACGGCTTCCGAGTGCCTGTCGCCGTGTCGAAAAAGGTGGACATGCAGGCACGCCGCGTCTGCCCGTTCAATCCATCTCCGGAGCCGGAGGTCGCCAATGAGGACGTCATCGGTCGGACACTGTTCGGAGACGCCAGAAACTACGAGGCGGATGCCGGCCACTATGAGCGTGCCTATATTGGCTACAGCAACGCGTTTCGCAGCAGCTCATCCTCCGGTGGGATGGCGACCTATCTCTTCGAGCGCATACTAACGCTTGGGCTCGTCGATTGTCTGTTCGTGGTGCGCGGTGATGCCGCTGGCGGGTATAGCTATGCCCGCTTTGACAAGTCCGAAGACATTCGCACCATGTCGAAAACGCGCTACGTCCCTGTTTCGATGGAGCAGCTTTTCGAGATCATCGACAACACGACCGACCGGATTGCAATCTCAGGCGTTGCCTGCTTCATCAAAGCAATCCGATTGAAGCAGCACTATAACCCAGAGCTGAAACAGCGCATTCCATTTCTGATCGGCATTGTGTGCGGCGGTCTGAAGAGCAAGCACTACACAGATTTTCTCGCCAGCAGCGCCGGGGTTTCGGGGCATTGGAGCAGCGCGGAATACCGGGTCAAGAACCCAAAGCGCAATGCCAGCGACTACAGCTTTTCCGTTTCAGACGAGCAGCAAAAGCAACATCACCTCCGCATGAGAAACCTAGGAGACATGTGGGGTGCAGGTTTGTTCAAATCGAAGGCCTGCGACTATTGCACCGATGTTCTGACCGAGCTTGCGGATGTGTCTCTTGGGGACGCGTGGCTTCCTGCCTACAATCGCGACGGCTTGGGAAACAGCGTTGTCGTCACGCGCAGCCTACTGGCGGACAGCCTGATCCAATCGGGGATGCTGGCGGGAGAGCTGACCCTCGCCGAGACCCCGATCAGTGAGGTTGTGCGCTCTCAGCAAGGGGGGCTGGACCACAAACAAAAAGGCCTCAAGTTTCGAAAATTTCTCGCAGCGCAGAACGAAGGCGTATCAGCCCCAAATGTCCGGCCGCGCGTGCTCTGCGATGTGACCGCAGGCTATATGTTGGTGCAGATCCTCAGAGAACGCGTTCGCAGCAAGAGCATTCGTCACTGGAATGAGACCGGCATTGCGCAGCCGTTCTCCCGGCGCATGATGGCGTCGCGGCGGCTGCTGGATGACGTGACCGTCCTGCGCAAGCAGCATGCGCAGACCATCACCGAACTCGCGCGCACCGCGCTCGCGAACCCGTACGCTTTGCCGCAAACTGAATTCGCATCAGCACGCCTCATGTTGCGGTGGTTCCGTCTCAAAGTGCACACGGGCGAAATCTCCGTCGACAACTTGCGGGATATCCTACCGGAAGAGCTGTTAACGAGCCTCCCGCCCAAGCGGCGACGGCGGCGAGCGAAGTAGTCGCCTTCCCGCCCCGGGGAGATCGTTAACGTGGTGGGCATCGGACGGCTTTGCGCATAGGAGTGACGGGCCCGCCCGCTCACCCATTGCTCTTAGCGTGCGGTTCCCCCCAACCGCGCGCATCCCGCCAGACGAGCCAAGCAGCATTCCGGGGTGCGCTCTGGTCTGGTCTCGCCCGCTTGGAGGGCCTGCCCGGATTGACCCCGGAACGGCACCTTGCACGGCCCAAACGCGCGCCACTCCGATGAGAGCAGCCCATCTTGATACCGCGAGTTGTTGCCGCGTCGGGTCGGACGTGATCATCTAAAGACATCAACGACAGAGAGATGCGAGGCATGACAGGAACACCCAGGCGTATCGCCATTGTCGGAAGCGGCATCTCCGGACTTGGCACGGCCTTTTTGCTCGACCCGCATCACGACGTCACAGTATTCGAAGCCGCGCCGCGTTTTGGCGGACATGCCCGCACCGTGAGCGCTGAGGGCGTGCGGGTCGATACAGGCTTCATCGTGTGCAACCGCCGCACCTACCCGTTGTTCATTCCGCTCCTGGAGCATCTGGGCGTGCCGCTTGAGGCAAGCGACATGTCTTTCTCGGCCAGCTTCGGCAATGGGGCCTATGAATACGGCACATTCTCGACCAGGGCGATGTTCGCCCAGCTCTCCACCCTGGCCAGCCCCGCGCATTGGCGGCTTATCCGGGACATCCTGAAATTCTTCCGCGAGGCCCCCGCCTATCGCGACGCCCCCTGCTCCATCGGAGAGCTGATCAATCAGCTTGGGCTGGGCTCCGCGTTCCGGGACAGGTTCCTGTTGCCGATTTCGGGGGCGATCTGGTCCACCCCCACGTCGGATATGCTGGATTTCCCGGCCTCCGCCTTCATCACCTTTTTCGACAATCACGGACTGTTGTCGGTCAACGGCCAGCCCGAATGGCTGACGGTGACCGGCGGTGCCGACACCTATGTGCAAGCCATCCTGTCCCGACTGCGCGGTGAGACGCGCGCGGCCTGCCCCGTCCACGCCGTTCAGCGCGACGATCTCGGCCTTGTCGTGCAGAGCCCCCGCGGGGCCGAGCGGTTCGACCACGTGATCTTTGCCACCGACGCTCCGCAAGCGCTCCGCCTGTTGGATCAGCCGGACAACGATGAACGCGCGATCCTCGGTGCCATGCGCACGGCCCCCAACCGGATGGTGCTCCATTCCGACGCGCGGCTCATGCCCCGCAGGCGCGCGGCATGGGCCTCCTGGAACTACGTCACGCAAGGGGCAAGCACCCCGACAGATCGCCCGATCAGCCTGTCCTATTGGATGAACCGACTTCAGAACCTGCAAACGCCGCGCGATCTGATCGTGACCCTGAACCCCGAGATCGAGCCGGACCACATCCATGACGAGACGCAGTTCGCGCATCCTCAGTTCGATGCCCCTGCCGTTGCCGCACAGGCGCGGCTGCCCGAAATTCAGGGACGCGGCGGTGTATCCTATGCGGGCGCCTGGACCCGCTACGGTTTCCATGAAGACGGGCTCTTGTCCGCGCTGCGTGTCGCGCAATCATTCGGCATCGACTGGCCGCTCGGCGCGGATCCCTGGGCTCTGGAGGCGGCGGAATGACCGATCTGTGGGACGGCGCGCTGATTGACACGGGCATCTGGCACGGCCGCTCCGGAGATATCGCACGGCAGTTTCGCTACCGCTCCACCTACCTCGCCCTGCCGCTTGGCCCGCTGGAGGCTGGCGCCCTCGCGATCAAGCCCGACCGGCGCGGTGTCTGGTCACTGCGCACACGCGATTACGGCGCGCGCGACGGGCAATCTCTGTCGTCCTTCATCGCGCAGCAGCTCGCCCCGATCGGGTTGGAGACGGCCGACGTCACGCTGGTCACGCTGCCGCGCACCCTCGGCTATGGGTTCAATCCTGTCAGCTTCTGGCTGGCGCGCGATGCCGAAGGCCTGCGCGCGGTTCTTGCCGAGGTGTCGAACACCTTCGGTGAGCGACATCTCTATCTTTGCCGCCACGAGGATGGGCGGGTCATCTCTCCCTCAGACAGGCTGAGCGGTGAAAAGCTGTTCCATGTCTCGCCCTTTTTGCCGCGCGAAGGCCGCTATGTCTTTCGGTTCGACACCCGGCCAGGCCGGTTCGGCGCGTGGGTGGACTGGATCGGCACGGATGAAACCGTGAAGCTCCAAACAGCCATGACCGGACGGACCCACCGGCTGTCCCGCGCCCGATTGCGCATGGCGCAGCTTCGCGCGCCCATGGCCGCCCAAAAAGTTATCGGCCTGATTCACTGGCAAGCTGTGAAACTTTTGCGCCGCGGGATCGTTTACAGAACGAAACCCGAGCAATTGGATCGCACAAGGTCCGACGCAACAACGGAGCACAGCGATGTTCGAAACCAGAATTCGGGATGAATTCCTCCGCACTCTGGACGCCGTACGATATGGCCGCCTGACCCTCACCACGCCGGACGGGCAGGTCTCCGTCTACGAAGGCGCGGAGCCCGGCCCCGATGCGTCCCTGGACATTCATGACTGGCGCATGGTCCCCGCACTGGCAGCCAAGGGCGATATTGGCCTCACCGAAGCCTACCGTGACGGATGGTGCGACACCCCCGACCTTGAGACGCTGCTGACCTTCGGCCTGCGGAACGAAGACGCCCTGGACCGCTATCTTTACGGTCATCCACTGCAGGCCCTGGCGATGCGCGCGCTCTATTTGCTGAACCGCAATACCCGTGCGGGATCGCGGCGCAATATTTCGGCGCATTACGATCTGGGGAATGATTTCTACCGCCTGTGGCTGGACGACACCATGACCTACTCTTCGGCCCTGTTTGCCGACGGCGACGATCTGGCCCGGGCGCAGACGCGAAAATATGACCGCATCCTTGACGGGCTCAACGGCGCGTCGGGACGGATGCTCGAAGTGGGCTGCGGATGGGGCGGGTTCGCGGAACGGGCTCTTGAGCGCGGGGATTTCGCCTCCAAGGGACTCACGCTGTCAACGGAACAGGCCGAGTTTGCGCGCAACCGGCTTGGGACGGGGGCGGAGATCGCGTTGCAGGACTACCGGGACGAGACCGGGCGCTATGATCACATCGTCTCCATCGAGATGTTCGAGGCGGTCGGCGAAAAGTTCTGGCCAACCTATTTCGGGCAGCTCTCAAACCTGTTGTCCAACAAGGGCACCGCGATGATCCAGACGATTACCGTCGCAGATCGCTATTTCGACCGCTACCGCAAGGGCGGCGACATGATCCGCAGCTTCATCTTCCCGGGCGGGATGCTGCCCTCCCCGACCCGCTTTCGACAGGAAGCCGAGCGCGCGGGCCTGACCATCACGGACCGTTTTGGCTTTGGCCAAGACTACGCCCGCACACTGCGCGACTGGCTGAACCGGTTTGACACAAAGCGGGCTGAAATCCTGGCGATGGGCTTTGACGAGCCATTCATCCGCGTCTGGCGTTTCTACCTCGCGGCCTGCGCCGCCAGCTTCACCGTTGGGCGCACGGACGTCATGCAACTGCGGCTCGCCCATGCCTGAGCGCATCTGGATCATGGGCGGCAGCGACGGGATAGGTGCCGCCCTCGCCCGCGCTTATGCCGCGCGCGGGGCGCAGGTGATCGTGTCCGCCAGATCCGAGGCACCGCTGCGTGCCCTCGCGCAAGAGATCGGCGCCACGGCCCTGCCCTGCGACGTGACCGATCCTGACAGCCTCGCAGCCGCCGCCGCGCATGTCGCCGAGGGCGCGGCGCTTGATCGCGCGATCACGCTTGCCGCGCTCTACGATCCCGGCAAGGTCATGGATGTCGATCCCGGCAAAGCGGCCCAGATTGTGACGGTCAATCTCACGGGCAGCTTCAATTTCGCCCGCGCGGCGCAACCGCTTCTGCGCGCGCAGGGGCAACTGGTGCTGACCGGGTCCGTCGCGGGCTATTTCGGGCTGCCTCAAGGGCAGATCTACTCCGCCACCAAAGCGGGCGTGACCAACCTAGCGGAGACCTTGCGCGCGGAGCTGGCGGGTCAGATCGACACGCGCCTGATCAGCCCCGGTTTCGTCGACACACGCATGACCCGCGAGAACGCCTTTGACATGCCGTTCATCCTGCAACCCCAAGAGGCGGCGGCGGCGATCCTGAAGGGGCTCGATGGCGCACGGTTCGAAATTCACTTCCCCAAACGCCTGACTTTGGCGCTGAAACTGCTGCGCGCCCTGCCGTATTGGGCCGCTTTGCCCCTGACCAAAAGGCTGGTGCAATGATCCGGGCCTGGATGGTCGCAGCGCTCACGCTGGCCTTTGCCGCCTCGCCCATCCTGACACGCGGCTTTGCAGGGTTTGACAAGGACCAGTTCCCAATCCCGCTGGAGCACTGGCCCGCTCAACCCGCGGGCTGGGCATTTTCCATCTGGGGCGTGATCTATCTGTGGCTCATCGCCAGCGGGGTCAAAGGCCTGAAGGAAAACGGCGCTCTCTGGCGGGCGATGCGCCCTGCGCTGAGCGTCAGCCTGACGGTGGGCGTCTTCTGGATCTCGGTCGCCAATACCGCCCCCATTGCGGCTACGGTCATGATCGTGGTGATGGCGGCGACCGCCATCGCGGCCCTGCTGCGCACGCGCGGCGCCGATCCAGGGTGGCTCGCTGGTCCAGTCGGGCTCTATGCCGGATGGCTCACGGCAGCGAGCGGGGTCGCCTGCGCGGTCATGCTGTCCGGCTATGGCGTGCTCAGCCCGCGCATCGCGGCTGTGGTGCTGTTGTCCCTGGTGCTGATCGTTGCGCTGATCGTCACAGGCCGGGCACGGACGCACAGCTATCCCATTGCGGTCTGCTGGGCGCTCAGCGGGGTCATCGCCGCGAACGCGAGTGCCGCGCATTGGCCTGTGGCCGCCCTCGCCGGAGTGGGGATCGTTTTGATTGCAACGCGGGCGCTCTTGCAGCGCCCCCTTCGCTAGAGCGGTCGGCTCACCACTCCACCCGCGTCCCCTTCCAATCCCAAAAGCTGCCCGTGTCTTCGGGCGTGCGCGCCGCGATCACCTTCAGCAGGGCACGCGCCGCGCGCTCGGGCGTTATGGTGGGGTAGCTGGCCGCATATTCTGCCGTGAGCGGGGTGCTCACCGTGCCGGGATGCAGCGCCAGAACGATGGCCTCGGGGCGTTTGCGAGCGATTTCGATCGCAGCAGTCCGGGTGATCTGGTTTTGCGCGGCCTTGGCCGCACGGTAGCTGATCCAGCCGCCCAGCCGATTGTCCCCGATTGACCCCACCCGGGCCGACAGCGTGGCAAAGACCGACCGTCCCGTGCGAGGCAGAAGTGGCGCGAAGTCCCGCAGCGCCAGAGCGGCGCCAATCGCATTCAGCGCAAACTGCGCGGCCATGGCGTCGGCATCGATCCTGGCGATACTCTTCTCCGGCTGGGCCCCATCAATCACCAACGCGCCGGTTGCGTTGATGATCAGATCAAACGGCGCCGTAAGCCCCGCCGCCGTCCGCGCAACGCTGCTCTGGTCCGTCAGGTCCAGCCCATCCGCCCGGCTCAGCCCGGTCACGTCTGCACCGTCTTCGCGCAGAACGTCGCAAAGCGCGGCGCCAATCCCGCCCGTCGCTCCGAGGATCAGAGCCCGGGTCACGTCACGGCGCGGGTGATGGCGACGCCCGCCCAAGCGGACACTCCGGTCAGAAACCCGCCCCAGAGCGTGTCGATGGCGACCTGCTCCCAGGACCAGGCTTTGAGCGTGGCGAGGTTGGTGAACTCATACGTGCCGTAGCACATCAGCCCGATCAGCGCGCCGCCCAACAGCGCTTTGACAGGGGCGCCTTCGGCCAGTGCGGGCACCGACACGAAGTAGAGCACCCCGGCAATATATGCGCCGTAGAACGCGGCAGCGGGGCCCAATCGGAACGGATCGGCCAACAGAGCGCCCACGTGACGTTCAAAAACCGGGCGGATGATCTGGGTGATGCCGATGATGTCGAGCACCAGGAAAACGCCCAAGGTGACGGCGTAGAGTATGACAGTCATCATGGCGACCTCTTCTTTCTGGCCATTCGAGCAGCGCGAGGGGCTGCATCCATGCTCGGGCGAAGGCGATCCGGCCGCGAGCCCTCCGAAAGGCTACCCCAGGACCAAGGAGCACGCAATTTCTGTGCCCACTTCAATACATGGCTCACAACCGCCTCAGCCCGCCGCTCGACAGGTGCGGCGCCCCTTGAAACGGATTGGCGGTCAACAGGAACGGAGCGCCCCCGGGGCAGGATAGCGCCAGAAGCTCCTCACACTCTGGGGCTTGGCGCTGCAGGGAATCCCCGCTATCGAAACGTCATGGGAAGCGCACCACGCCGCAACACTGACGGCCCACGCGGGCCGCACGGGCAGAAGCATCTGCACGCAATGATGATATTGCGGGCCGGTCTCTGGCCTTTGGTTCTGGCTGCGCTTTTGCTCATGGCCACCGTCCCCCAAGGGATGATGCGCGTCGGCGGCGAAGAGGGCACCCGCCTTGTTCTGTGTACCGGCAACGGACCCACCGAAATCTGGCTCGGCCCCGATGGGGAGCCGATTGCACCCGAGGATGACGCCCAAGACGCGCCGCATTGTGTGCAGGTACAAGGCGCCGAGCTTCCGCCTCTGATCTATGCGCAGGCCTTGCGGGATGCGGAGCGGTCTTATGAGGTCGTTGTCAAATGGCGCGACCAGATCGCGGCCATCACGCCGCTGGTCACACAGGTCGGCCCCAGGGCTCCACCTGCCTTCGTTTGATTTCACGCCGGGCATCAGCCCGACCCGAAAAATCAAACGTAAGGACATATCCAATGAATACGACTGAAACCGGCGGGACAGCCCCCGCCGAGAGCGCGCAGCGCTTCTACTTCGCGGCATGGCGGTGGCATTTCTATGCGGGCCTCTTTGTCATTCCCTTCCTCCTGATGCTGACCATCACCGGCTTTATCATGCAGGTCGACAATGGCCTGTCGAACCAGCTGGGTTACGCCCCGCGCGTCGAAGTAAAAGGCGAGCCCCTGCCCCCCTCCACGCTTGGCAAAGCGGCGCTTGAAGAAGTCCCGGGGCAGATGATCCAATATGTCACCCCTGAAGCCGACAACCGCGCGGCCTTCTTCGTGATCCGCAACCCCGCCGATGCCAAACCCGGCATGAAGCCATGGGAAATCCCGGCCAAGACCGTCGCCGTCGATCCCTATACCGCCGAGATCGTTTCGGTGAACGACAAGACCAAGACCGTCTACGCCTGGGCCAATGACATCCACGGCACGCTCCTGCTGGGCACGACCGGCGATCGGATCATCGAGGCCGCTGTGTCGCTCACGCTTCTGCTGATCGCGACCGGGCTCTACATGTGGTGGCCGCGGGACCGCGGCGCGCTGTCGGCCCTTGTGCCGAACCTGACCAAACGCGGGCGCGCGCTGTTCAAGGAACTGCACGTGATCGGCGGCGTCTGGGTGTCGGTCTTCCTGTTGCTGTTCGTGCTCTCCGGGCTGGCCTGGGCCGGCGTTTGGGGCGGCAAGTTCGTGCAGCCCTGGTCGTCTTTCCCGGCCGAGAAGAAGGCCAAGGCGTGGTCGTCCGACATCACCCATGCCAGCCTCAACCAGGGCCCGCTGGACGAGGTGCCTTGGGGGCTGGAACTGACACCGATGCCTGTCTCGGGCACGAGCGAAGGCGACGCCGCGATCCCGCAGCCGGTGACGCTCGACACGGTGGTGATGTGGGCGCAGGCCAATGGCTTTGAGGGGCAGTATAAGGTCGCACTGCCCACCGGCGATACCGGCGTTTACACGGTGATGCGGTCGTCTCAGTCCGAAGACAGCGTGGCCCCGTCGCAAGACCGCACGGTGCATTTCGACCGCTACACCGGCAATCGGCTCGCCGATATCGGCTATGCGGATTACAGCCTGATGGCCAAAGCCATGGCGCAGGGCATCGCGCTGCACAAAGGGTTGGCTGGCACGTGGAACTACGTGCTGAACCTGGTGCTGCTGGCGGTGATCTTCATGGTGAATGTCACGGGCGTCATCATGTGGTGGAAACGTCGGCCGACGGGCGCCATGCGTCTTGCCGCGCCGCCGCTGCCGCGTGATCTGCCGATGTGGAAAGGCGCGATCCTAGTCGCGCTCGCGCTGTCGATGGCCTTCCCGATGGCCGGGATATCGCTCCTGGCGGTGATCGCCATCGACACCTTGATCCTGGTGCGCGTCCCCGCGCTCAAACGCGCGTTCTCGTGACGCAAAGCCCGCCGCGCCAACATGCGCGGCGGGCCCCGCGCCCCTCAGAAGGGCAGCGGGCCGTTATCCTTCACCTCTTTCATCACGAAGAACGTCCGCAGCTGCCGCACGCCGGGCAGCGCGATCAGATGTTTGCCGTGGAGCTTGTTGAAATCTGACATGTCGCGCACGCGAAGCTTGAGCAGATAGTCGAAATCCCCCGCCACCAGATTGCAGTCGAGCACTTCCTTCAGCCGGATGGCGGCGTCCTCGAAGGCAGCAAAGCTCTCTGGCGTGGAGCGGTCCAACACGATCCCCACCATGACCACCGCGCCCAGCCCGACCGGCTCGGGCGCAATTTGAGCATGAACCCCGGTGATAAACCCGGCGTCAAACAGTCTTTGCGTGCGACGATGACATGTCGCGGGGCTGACATTCACGCGGGTTGCCAGCTCTGCATTGGTGAGCCGCCCATTGGCCTGCAGAGCCCGCAAGATGTTGAGATCGATTCGGTCGAGATCACCCATGGAAGAATCTTTCACTATTCACCTCTCCTCATAGCAAAACCACCACTGAATATCCACAGACCACCCCATACAATCACTCAATGCACCCAATTCGAAAGCACCTTTCGATCCAGATTGACTAGCATGATGAGCGGATATCAAGCCAGGAGACGCTCCATGTCGTTGCTCGAAAAATTCGAACGCTACCCCCTCACCTTCGGCAAAACGCCGATCGAACACCTGCCCCGCCTGTCCGAAGAACTGGGCGGCAAGGTGGAAATCTACGCCAAGCGCGAAGACTGTAACTCCGGCCTCGCCCTGGGCGGCAACAAGCTGCGCAAGCTGGAATACATCGTCCCCGACGCCATCGCTGAGGGCGCGGACACGCTCGTGTCCATCGGCGGCGTGCAGTCCAACCACACCCGCATGGTCGCCGCCACCGCTGCGAAACTGGGCATGAACTGCGTCGTCATCCAGGAGAAATGGGTGCCCCACTATGACGCTGTCTATGACCGCGTCGGCAACATCCAGATGACCCGCCTGATGGGCGCCGACAGCCGTCTGGTCGATGATGGCTTCGACATCGGCATCCGCAAGAGCTGGGAAGACGCGATCCAGTCCGTCAAGGATGCAGGCGGCAAGCCCTACGCCATCCCCGCTGGGGCTTCGGTGCACAAATACGGCGCGCTTGGCTATGTCGGCTTTGCCGAGGAAGTGGCCGAGCAGGAAAAAGAGCTGGGCTTCAAATTCGACTACATCGTCGTGTGCGTTGTGACCGGTTCGACCCAAGGCGGGATGATCGTGGGCTTTGCCGCTCAGGATCGCGCGGACCGCGTCATCGGCATCGACGCCTCGGGCACCCCGGAGCAAACCCGCTCGCAGGTGCGCGGCATCGTTGACAACACCGCAGAGCTTCTGGGTCTGGGCCGCGAGATCCGCGAAGACGAGATCGTGATCAACAACGATTACGCCTACCCGGCCTATGGCGTCCCGTCGGAGGAAACCAACGACGCGATCCGCCTGGCCGCTCGCACCGAAGCGATGATCACGGACCCGGTCTATGAAGGCAAATCCATGCAGGGCCTGATCGACCTGACCCGGAAAGGCTTCTTCCCGGAAGGGTCCAAAGTGCTCTACGCTCACCTGGGCGGCGCCCCGGCGCTGAACGGCTACAGCTATCACTACAAGGACGGCTGATCCCGGCCTTCCCTGTTAACCTTGCTGCGCGCTTCGGCGCGCAGCACCTCCCTATCTTGATTGAGAGTTCCGACCATGCCCGCCGATCTGACCCATCTGAAGACCGTAGAGCAGCGTCTGCTGTGGCTGTCCCACTGGATGATCCACCACGCCAACCACGTTCGCCCGAAGGTCGACGGCATCAAGGTTGGCGGCCATCAGGCCTCCTCCGCGTCCATGGTATCGATCATGACGGCGCTCTACTTCTCGGCGCTCAAGCCCGAGGACCGCGTGGCGGTGAAACCCCACGCCTCTCCGATTTTTCATGCCATTCAGTACCTGATGGGCAACCAGACCCGCGAGAAGATGGAAAACTTCCGCGGCTATGGCGGGGTTCAATCCTACCCCAGCCGTACCAAGGATATTGACGACGTAGATTTCTCCACCGGCTCCGTGGGACTGGGCGTGGCGATCACCTCCTTTGCCTCCATCGTGCAGGACTACATTACCGCCAAGAGCTGGGGCCAAGACGCCCCCATGGGCCGCATGGTGGCGCTTGTCGGCGACGCCGAGCTTGACGAAGGCAACGTCTATGAGGCCCTGCAAGAGGGCTGGAAAAACGATCTGCGCAACACCTGGTGGATCATCGACTACAACCGCCAGTCCCTGGACGGCATCGTTCGCGAAGGCCTGTTCGAGCGGATCGAAAAGATCTTCGACGCGTTCGGCTGGGACGTGGTGCGGATCAAATACGGCGCCCTGCAACGCGCGGCCTTTGACGAGCCCGGCGGCGACGCGCTGCGCGACTGGATCGACGCCTGCCCCAACCAGGATTACTCCGCGCTGACCTTCATGGGTGGTGCCGTCTGGCGCAAACGGCTGATGGATGATCTGGGCGATCAAGGCGACGTGACCGCTCTGATCGAGCGGCGCAGCGATGACGAACTCGCCGCCCTGATGGAAAACCTTGGCGGCAACTGCGTGGAAACGATGGCCGAGACCTTCGACGCAATCGACCACGACCGCCCGACCTGTTTCCTCGCCTATACGATCAAGGGCTGGGGCACGCCGATTGCCGGTCACAAGGACAACCATGGCGGGCTAATGAACTCCACCCAGTTTGCCCAATGGCAGGCGCATATGGGCGTCGCCGAGGGCGATGAATGGGAGCCCATGGCAACGGTGAAAGACACGGGCGCACTGCGCGATTTCCTGTCCAACGCCCCGTTCTTTGCCCGAGGCACCCGCCGCTATGACGATGCCAAGCTGGACGTCCCTGCCATCGACATCGACACCTCGCGCGAGACCTCGACGCAGATGGCCTTTGGCAAGATCCTCGACGATCTGAGCAAAGGCGACAGCACCCTGGCCGAACGGATCGTCACCACATCCCCCGATGTGACCGGCACGACCAACCTTGGCCCCTGGGTCAACCGCCGCAAGCTCTTTGCCCGCGCCGCCCAGGCCGATGCCTTCATCGAGCACCGGATCCCATCCACCGCAAAGTGGGAATTCACGCCGCAGGGCCAGCATATCGAACTGGGCATCGCCGAGATGAACCTGATGCTGCTGCTCGCCGCGGCGGGGCTGTCACACAGCCTGTTCGGCAAACGTGTCATCCCCATCGGGACGGTCTATGACCCGTTCGTGGCCCGCGGGCTCGATGCGCTCAACTACGCGTGCTACCAGGATGCCCGCTTCCTGCTGGTCGGGACGCCCTCCGGCGTGACGCTGGCCCCGGAAGGCGGCGCGCACCAGTCTGTCGGCTCGCCCCTGATCGGGATGAGCCAGGACGGGCTGGCCGCGTTCGAGCCCGCCTTCGCGGATGAACTCGCCGTCATCATGGAATGGGCCTTCGACTACCTGCAGCGCGACGGCGCGGGCGATCCCGATGAGCGCACATGGCTGCGCGATGAGACCGGCGGATCGGTCTATCTGCGCCTGACGACGAACCCGATCGAGCAGCCCGGCAAACGCGTCGATGACGACTTCCGTCAGGGCGCGATCGACGGGGCCTACTGGCTCCGCAAACCCGGCCCGAACTGCGACGTGGTGATCGCCTATCAGGGCGCCGTCGCCCCCGAGGCGATCAAGGCTGCCGGTATGATCGGAGAGAACCGCCGGGAGATCGGCATCCTCGCCGTCACCTCGGCGGACCGTCTCAACGCCGGATGGACCGCCGCCCAGCGCGCACGCTCTCGCGGGAATGCCAACGCGCAATCCCATATCGAGACGCTCATGTCCGGGCTGCCGCGTCACTGCAAGATCATCACCGTGATCGACGGCCACCCCGCCACGCTGGCCTGGCTGGGATCGGTGGTCGGGCATCAGACGATTTCCCTGGGGGTCGAGCATTTCGGGCAGACGGGCACCATCGGCGATCTCTACCGCCACCACGGCATCGACGCCGCCGCCATCGTCGAAAAGGTGAACGGCCTGACCGATGGCAAGCATGTCAGCCGAGGCCTGCTGGGGTCGGTAAGCTACGGCTAACACCAGAGCCCGCCGCGCGCCGACACGAGTTGGCGCGCGCCACACATCGGGGCGCTTGGCACGGGGGTGTCACGCCCCCGCCACCTGCCTCACCCAGTGGCGCGCGCGGCCAAGTTTCCGCCGAACAAGCCCCACTGCAGCACAGAAACAGCTCCAACTCATCCACCATATCGTTGGATTCGACAGGGATCGGCTTCCGAAGCGCAAGCGACGCGGGGGTGGATAGGTTCGGAGGACAGTTCATCGTCCCGCACGCCATTCATTACAAAATTCCCGGCCCACTGGATGGACACGACCCCCAATCGCCAAGGTATAGGGGTTGCATTGCTTTTTAATTCGTATATTCACGAATTATGGAATTATTGAGCATCCCCCCGCGCCTCAGCACCCTGGGCCACCCGCAAAGACTGGCGGTCTTCCGGCTGCTCATGCGCCGCTACCCCGACCGGGTTCCCGCGACCGAAATCGCGCGGGCGCTCGATCTCAAGCCCAACACGCTGTCGAGCTATCTCAACGCCCTGACCCAGGTCGGGCTTATCGTTCAGGAGCGGATGGGCACCTCCCTGCGCTACGGGATTGAGATCAACGCCGTGCGCGACACGCTGGACTATCTGGTCCTGGACTGCTGCCTTGGCCGCCCGGACATCTGCGCCTTCCCGCTTCCGCAGGACCGCGCCCCCGCCCGCCCGAAGATCAACGTGCTGTTCATCTGCACCGGCAACTCCGCCCGCTCGATTTTCGCGGAAGCGATCTTGCGGGACATGGGCGGGGAACGGTTCAACGTCTACTCCGCCGGAACGCACCCCTATTCGGAACTGAACCCCCTTGCGGTCGCCCTGCTGGAGGCCAAAGGCCATGACGTCCGCCCGCTGCGGGCGAAACATGTGTCTGATTTCCAAGGTGAGGACGCCCCACACATGGATTTCGTCTTCACCGTCTGTGATCGCGCGGCGAATGAAGACTGCCCCGCCTGGCATGGCCAACCGGTCCACGGGCATTTCAGCACACCGGACCCGGTGGCCGTCGATGGCAGCGACGCCGAGAAGGCGCTCGCCTTTCAACACGCCTATGGATCGCTGTGGAACCGCATCACGCTCTTCGTGGAGCGCATCGACGCCTCAATGAAACGCACCGACCGGCAACGCATCGCGGATGACGTTGCCCGCCTGAAGGAGACCGACACATGACCACCTATGCCCTCAACGGGCTTGGCCGCATGGGCAAGCTGGCGCTGAAACCACTGCTGGAGCGGGGCGCAAAGATCGCCTGGATCAACGATGCCGTAGGCGATCCGGCGATGCACGCGCATCTGCTGGAGTTCGACACCGTGCATGGCCGCTGGGAGGCCGCGTTTTCGTCCGATGATGACAGCGTGACCATCAATGGCACCCGGCTCCCCTTCATTGGCACCCGCGATTTGTCCGCCCTGCCGCTGGACGGGGTCGATGTGGTGATCGACTGCACCGGGGTCTTCAAATCCGAAGAGAAGCTCGCCCCGTATTTCGCGGCCGGGGTCAAGAAGGTCGTCGTCTCCGCCCCCGTCAAAGACGGCCCGACCGCGAATATCGTGATCGGCGTCAATGACGACACCTATGACCCCTCTGCGCACCGGATCGTCACCGCGGCCAGTTGCACGACCAACTGCCTCGCCCCGGTTGTGAAAGTGCTCCAGGATGGGATCGGGATCCGCCACGGCTCCATGACCACGATCCACGACGTGACCAACACGCAGACCATCGTGGACCGCCCGGCCAAGGATCTGCGCCGCGCCCGATCGGCGCTCAATTCGCTGATCCCGACGACGACCGGATCGGCCAAGGCGATCACCATGATCTTCCCCGAACTCGCGGGCAAACTGGATGGCCATGCCGTGCGCGTGCCACTGCTGAACGCCTCGCTGACCGATTGCGTGTTTGAAATGGCGCGCGAGACCAGCGTGGAAGAGGTCAACTCCCTGTTCAAAGCCGCCTCGGAAGGGCCGCTCAAAGGCATCCTGGGCTATGAAGAGCGCCCGCTGGTGTCCACCGATTACACCAATGATCCGCGCTCCAGCATCGTGGACGCGCCCTCGACCATGGTGGTGAACGGCACGCAGCTGAAGGTCTACGCCTGGTATGACAATGAGATGGGCTATGCGCACCGGCTGGTGGACGTCGCCCTGATGGTCGGAGCATCGCTTTGACGGGCCCCCGCCCCGAGGGGCTGTCGGCCTATATCGCGGTGACTGCGGCCTACTGGGCCTTCATGCTCACCGATGGCGCGCTGCGGATGCTGGTGCTGCTGCATTTCCACACGCTGGGCTTTTCGCCGGTGCAGCTCGCCTATCTCTTCGTGCTCTACGAGATCGCGGGGATGGTGACCAACCTCACCGCCGGATGGATCGCGGCGCGGTTCGGGCTGACTTCGACGCTCTATGCCGGGCTGGGGATCCAGGTGCTGGCGCTGCTGGCGCTCACGCAGCTCGATCCGGCCTGGTCGCTGGGCGCGTCGGTGATCTTTGTGATGGCCGTGCAGGGCGCCTCCGGCGTGGCCAAGGACCTGGCCAAGATGTCGTCGAAATCGGCCGTGAAGCTGCTCGCCCCCGAAGGACAGGGTGGGTTGTTTCGCTGGGTGGCGGTGCTGACCGGATCGAAGAATGCCGTCAAAGGGCTGGGCTTCCTGCTGGGCGCGGCGCTGCTGGCCACGCTGGGCTTTGTGTGGTCCGTCGGGATCATGGCATTGGTGCTGGCCGTCATTCTCGCGGCGGTGCTGCTGGCCATGCCCTCAGGGTTGCCAAAGGGGCGCAAAGGGGCGAAGTTTTCGGAGCTCTTCTCAAAGTCTTCCAATGTGAACTGGCTCAGCGCCGCACGGGTCTTCCTGTTCGGCGCGCGGGACGTGTGGTTCGTGGTTGGCATCCCGATCTACTTCTACGCCGTGCTCTCGGACGGGTCCGAGGCCGGAAACCGCGCGGCGTTCTTCACCATCGGCAGCTTCATGGCCGTCTGGATCATCCTTTACGGCGCCGTCCAGGCCGCCGCGCCGCGCCTGCTGGGCGCCGCCAAACGGCCCGAATCCGATCTGGTCGGCGCCGCCCGGCAGTGGGGCTGGGCGCTCACCATCGTGCCCGCTCTGCTGACACTGGCCGCCTTGACAGCCAGCGGACCGCAGCCTTGGTTGACGGTCACGCTTGTCATCGGGCTACTCGCCTTTGGCGCACTATTTGCGGTGAACTCGTCGCTGCATTCCTACCTCATCCTGGCCTTCACGAAGGCCGAGCGGGTGACGATGGATGTCGGGTTCTACTACATGGCGAATGCCGGCGGGCGGCTGCTGGGCACCGTGCTGTCCGGTCTGACCTACCAGCTGGGTGGGCTACCGCTCATGCTCGCCACGGCGACCGCAATGGTCGCTCTGTCCGCGCTCGCTGCGGGACGCTTGAGCGCGAACGCCGAAGCGGCGTGACGGCCGCGCCCACCGGTCTGCGCGGCGCCGGTGCCGGACATCGCGCAGACCGGGCATGTGCGCACCATACGTGACGATTCGCAGCGTTCAGCCACCTGAAGCCGCCGTGGTTTTCTATTTCAAAGGAAAGAGATGGTGCGGTCGAGAAGACTCGAACTTCCACGGGAGTTACCCCACAGCGACCTCAACGCTGCGCGTCTACCAATTCCGCCACGACCGCACTGTCTTGACTTGGTGACGCGCGTCCTACCCGAGCCGCCACGGATTGTGAAGAGGAAAATCGCGCATTCTGCACTGTCACCCAAGCTTCACTTTTCTGTGCGTCGGACGTCACCTATACCGACCGGACAGCCGGAATTCAGGCGTGGAAGAAGGAGTTGCCATCATGCGTATTGCCGTTCTGGGCGGAGACGGGTTCGTGGGATGGCCCACCGTCCTGCATCTTTCGAACGCAGGCCACGAGCTGCACATCATCGACAACCTCTCGCGTCGCTGGATCGACACGGAGCTGGGCGTGCAATCCCTCACCCCGATGGACAGCATCCAGGAGCGTTGCCGCATCTGGAAAGACGTCACCGGAGAGACGCTCCATTTCCACCTGCTCGACCTTGCCAAGGAATTCGAGCGCCTCAAGCAGTGGCTGGCCGAATACAAGCCCGACGCGATCATCCACTTCGCCGAACAGCGCGCCGCGCCCTATTCGATGAAGACCGACCGCCACAAGGTCTACACCGTCGATAACAACGTCTCGGCCACGCATAACCTGCTGGCCGCGATGGTCGAAACCGGCATCGACGCGCATCTGGTCCATCTGGGGACCATGGGCGTTTACGGCTATTCCAGCGTCGGCGCCCCGATCCCCGAAGGCTATCTGGACATCGAAATCGACACGCCCACCGGAAAGAAGGCGCAGCAGGTGCTGTATCCGACCCGGCCCGGTTCGGTCTATCACATGACCAAGTCGCTCGATCAGATCATGTTCCAGTTCTATGCTCAGAATGACGGGCTGCGGATCACCGACCTGCATCAGGGGATCGTCTGGGGCACCCATACCGATCAGACCCGGCGGCATGAGCAGCTCATCAACCGGTTCGATTATGACGGCGACTATGGCACCGTTCTGAACCGGTTCCTGATCCAGGCCGCGATTGACCACCCGCTGACGGTGCATGGCACCGGCGGACAGACCCGCGCCTTCATCCACCTTCAGGACTGCGTGCGCTGCGTGGAACTGGCCTTGGGCGACGCGCCCGAGCGGGGCGAGCGGGTGCGCATCTTTAACCAGATGACCGAAACCCACCGCGTGCGCGATCTGGCCGAGATGATCGCCAAGATGACTGGCGCCGAAGTGGCCTATCTGCCCAATCCGCGCAAGGAAGCCGCCGAAAACGACCTGATCGTGAAGAACGACCAGTTCCTGGCGCTTGGCCTGAACCCGATCACCCTGGCCGAAGGCCTGCTGTCCGAAGTCGTCGACGTGGCGAAGAAATACGCCCACCGGATCGACCGCTCCCGCGTCCCCGCGATCAGCGCCTGGACCAAGGACATTGCCCCCACCGTCATCAAGGACGTGGAAGGCAAGGGGCTCAAGTCGGTCTCGTAACCCGATCGCCCGGGCGACCAGCCCGGGCGGCGCCCGACCCTCCCCCCGGGAGGGCGCTTTGGCGATGCCATGCACCGCACAGTCGTCCTTCGGGCTTGAGGAATAAATCGCTCAGTTCAGAGCGCCCGAGGCGCCCACCCAAGGGTCGGGCGCCGCCCTATCGGAGCCTCCCATGCTTCCCACCGGTCTGACCGCATCCCACCCTGCCCGATCCGAAACCGCCTTCGTCACCCTCGTGACCAATGCGGATTACGCGCTTGGGGCGCTTGCGCTCCTGCGCTCGCTCCGCCGCACCGGCACCGAGGCCGACATCGCAGTGATGCACACCGGGGCCGTTGCGCAGGACGATCTACAACCGCTGGCCTCAGAAGGCGCGCGGCTGATCGAAGTCGATCTGCTCCCCACCTCGGACGCTTTCAACGCGGCCCATGCGCGGGGGGCGCTCCATGGCGCGGCTCCGTTCACCAAAGGCGAAAAGCCCACCTTCCACACGCCTTTGGACAATTTCGCCAAGCTCCGCCTGTGGCAGCTGGACTATAAGCGGGTCGTGTTCCTGGATGCCGACACGCTGGTGCTGCGGCCCATCGACCGGCTGTTCGACTACCCCGAATTTTGCGCCGCCCCCAATGTCTATGAGAGCGTGGCGGATTTTCACCGGCTCAATTCCGGGGTCTTCACCGCCCGCCCCGCGCATGCCACCTTCGACGCTATGTTGGAGCGCCTGGACCAGCCCGGCGCCTTCTGGCGGCGCACGGACCAGACCTTCCTGGAGACCTGGTTCCCCGACTGGCACGGGCTACCCGTGTTCTACAACATGCTGCAATATGTGTGGTTCAACCTGCCGGGCCTATGGAAATGGGAGGACATCCACGTCCTGCATTTCCAATACGAAAAACCCTGGCAGGACCATGCCAAGGCCGACCAGTTGCGCCCGCTGATTGATCTGTGGCGCGCCTTTGCCGAAGGCGGAGAGGTGCCCGACATCGCCGCGCTGCCAAACCCGTGAGGGTCGCGCTGACAGGCGCCTCGGGGCTGGTGGGGCGGTTCCTTCTCTCCGGCCTACGCAGCGAAGGGCATGAGGTTTTCACGCTTGGGCGGCGCGGGGCGGATCTTCCGTTCGATCTGTCCGAAACTCCGCCGGAACTGGTCAATATCGACGCGCTGATCCACGCCGGCTTTGCCCACATCCCCGGCCGCTATCGCGGCGGAGAGGGCGATGACCCGGAGGGCTTCCGGCGGCGCAATGTGGACGGGACGCTGGCGCTGTTGGAGCGCGCGCGCAAGGATGGCGTTGGGCAGCTGATCTTCCTGTCCAGCCGCGCCGTCTATGGCGGCTACCCGCCCGGCACCCTCCTGCGAGAGGACATGCCCCCGCGCCCCGATACGCTCTACGGTCAGGTCAAACACGAGATCGAACAGGCCCTGCCCGACTACGCGCCGCACTCCGCCAGCCTGCGGGCCACGGGTGTCTACGGTCCGGGCGCGGGGCACAAATGGGAAGGGCTGTTTGCGGATTTCCTCAACGGCCAACCCATTGCCCCGCGCGTCGCCACCGAGGTGCACGGCGACGATCTGGCGCAAGCGGCGCTGATTGCGCTGTCGCAGGACGGGCACCACGTGTTCAACGTCTCGGACCTGATGCTGGACCGCCGCGCCCTGCTGTCCGAGGTTGCGGCGCTCACCCAATGCCCGCACACCCTGCCCGCCGCAGCGGATGCCTCTCTGGTCAGTGCGATGGACTGCACGGCGCTGCGCGCGCTTGGCTGGCACCCCGGCGGGATGGAGCGGCTGCGGCGCGATCTGCCCGCGCTGCTCAGAAGCGGTGATACATAATATGTAGCCCGACCGGGCCTTCGCCCGGGTGATCGAAGCCGTCGGGGATCGTCCCGATCAGATCGAATCCCAGATCGCGATAGAGCCGGACGGCCCCCCGGTTGCTTTCGGCCACCGCGTTGAACTGCACCCCGCGATAGCCCTGCGCCTTGGCCCAGCTCAGACTGTCTTCGACCAGAGCGCGCCCCACCCCACGGCCACGAGCCGCCGCACCGACCATGTAGCTGCCATTGGCAATACGCGCACCGGGGCCTTGCTGGTTCGGGCCGGTCTTGCCCGTGCCCAGGATCTGCCCGTCGAGCTCGGCCACCACGACCCGCCACGGCGCGGAACGCTCCCAATAGGCGCGGGCGTCGGCTTCGTTCATCTCCACCGGCAGGGTGTAGGTGTCCCCGGCACGGATCACCGGACGGATGATCTGATCCCACAGCGTGGGCCAGTCCTCCGCCTGCATCGGGCGCAAGATCACCGCCATCTAGAAAGCCTTGAAGGTCATTGTCGTCAGGGACCGCTCGATCCCCGGCACGGTCAGCAGCTCTTCGTTGATCCAGTGGCCGACATCGGCCCCTTCGGGCACGTAGAGCTTCACCAGCAGATCCCATTCGCCCGATGTGGAATAGAGCTCGGAATGCAGCTCCCGCAGGGCGATCTCATTGGCCACGACATAGGTCTGGCCGGGCTTGCAGCGCAATTGCACGAAGACACAGGTGGTCATGGCACCCTCCCTTGTTCGCGGCGAAAGTGACACGGGGGGGACGTCCCGGCAAGACCGGCCCTTCCCTGCGCGCGCCCGGCCCGCTAATCCTGCGGCAACAACCAGGAAGGAGCGGCCCATGCGCAGCGCCCGCATCACCCGCAAGACGAATGAAACCGACATCTCCGTCGAGCTCAATCTCGACGGCACCGGGGTCTATGACAACCAGACCGGGGTCGGCTTCTTTGATCACATGCTGGACCAGCTCTCGCGTCATTCGATGATCGACATGACCATCCGCGCGACGGGCGACCTGCACATTGACGATCACCACACGGTCGAAGACACCGGCATCGCCCTGGGTCAGGCCCTGCGCGAGGCCCTGGGCGACAAGGCCGGGATCCGCCGCTATGGCGATTGCCACCTGGCGATGGACGATGCGCAGGTGCGCTGCGCGCTCGATCTGTCCGGGCGGGCGTATCTTGTGTGCAATCTTGATATTCCGACCCAGAAGATCGGCGGTTTCGACACCGAGCTGGTGCGCGAATTCTTCCAGGCGTTCAGCAGCGCGGGCGGGATCACCCTGCATCTGGACCGCCTGCACGGGTTCAACAGTCACCACATCGTGGAAGCCGCGTTCAAGGCCACCGCCCGCGCCCTGCGCACCGCGGTAGAGCCCGATCCCCGCGCCAATGGCGCGCTGCCCTCGACCAAAGGGGCGCTGTGATATGCTCACCGCGCTGATCGACTATGACAGCGGCAACCTGCATTCGGCGCAAAAGGCGTTCGAGCGCATGGCCCGCGAAACCGATGGCGGCACCATCGTCGTGACCCGCGACGCCGATGTGGTGGCCAAAGCCGACCGCATCGTCCTGCCCGGAGACGGCGCGTTTCCCCATTGCCGGGCGCAACTGGCGGCCTCCGGGCTCGAAGACGCCCTGCGCGAAGCCGTGGAACAGCGCGCCGTGCCCTTCATGGGGATCTGCGTGGGGATGCAGCTTCTGGCCACGACCGGCTGGGAATACGAAGAAACGCCCGGCCTGGGCTGGGTGCCCGGCGAAATCCGGGGCATCGACGCGCCGGGGCTCAAGGTGCCGCATATGGGGTGGAACGATCTGGTGATCGACCAGCCGCACCCGGTGCTGGAGGGGATCGCCACGGGCGATCACGCCTATTTCGTCCATTCCTACGCGATGACGGTGACCGATCCGGCGCATCTTCTGGCGCATTGCGACTATGGCGGGGCGGTGACCGCTCTGGTGGGCACGGGCAACATCGTCGGCGCCCAGTTCCATCCAGAGAAAAGCCAGCACACCGGCCTGCGGATGATCTCCAATTTCCTGGGCTGGCGCCCCTGAACGCAAAAGCGCGCCCCGTCTCAGAGGCGCGCTTTCAGCTTACCCTCGGCGCTTAGCGGCTGAAGGTTTCGCCGCGGCAGATGCCCAGAACGCAGCCTTCCACCTTGAGCGAATTGCCACTCATGGTCAGCTTGCCGTTATAGGTCTTGTCTTGGTCCGGGGCCCAGATCTTGCCGCCGGAATAGCGCCCGCCGCCCTGCGGCTGCATGCCCCAGATCATGGTCTTGCCGACGATGCTGGCATCGCCACCGCTCACCGAACGGATGACCCCGCAGATGCCGCTGTCGCAGGCCACCACGTTCACGGTGATCGACGCACCCTCATCATTGGTCGGGGACCGCCACACGCCCTCAACGGGATCCGCGCTCGCAACGGTGCCGGTGATCGCCAGAACGGCGGCTGCAATGAGTTTCTTCATGGATAGCTCCTCCCTGTTAGCTGTAAAAATCCTGCGCGCAATGGTCGCGCCGATCAAGGTTGACGTGAGGGCGCGTTGCGCTTCCACGGCAGACATGGCAAGGGCTTGCCGACTGCAAGCAGGAGCCGCGCCATGATCCTCTACCCCGCCATCGACCTCAAAGACGGCCAGGCCGTGCGCCTCTTGCGCGGCGACATGGACAAGGCGACCGTGTTCAACGACGACCCCGCCGCGCAGGCCAAAGCGTTTCAGGACGCGGGCGCGCAATGGCTGCACCTCGTCGATCTGAACGGCGCCTTTGCCGGGGAGCCTGTCAACGCCGCCCCAGTTGATGCGATCCTGAAGGAATGCTCGATCCCCGCCCAGCTCGGCGGCGGCATCCGGGACATGGCCACCATTGAGGCCTGGCTCTCCAAAGGGCTCGCCCGCGTGATTCTGGGCACTGTAGCCGTGGAAAACCCGGATCTGGTGCGCGAAGCCGCCCGCGCCTTCCCCGGCAAGGTCGCCGTGGGCATCGACGCCCGCAAGGGCTTCGTCGCCACCAAAGGCTGGGCCGAAGAAACCGAGGTCCAGGCCACCGATCTGGCCAAATCCTTCGAAGACGCCGGGGTCGCCGCGATCATCTACACCGATATCGACCGCGACGGCGCCATGCAGGGGCCGAACGTGGCGGCCACCGAAAGCCTCGCCCGCGCCGTGTCGATCCCGGTCATCGCATCGGGCGGCGTCTCCTCTCTGGGCGACCTAATCGCTCTGCGCGACACGGGGACCATCGCCGGCGCGATCTCGGGCCGCGCGCTCTATGACGGCGCGCTCGACCTGAATGACGCCCTGGCGGCGCTCAAGTGACACGGCGGCGCGCGCCCGGGCTGGTGCTTCTGGCGCTCGGCCTGATGCCCATCGGCCTGCCGCTGATGGCCACCGCGATTTCCCACGCCCTGCCCGGCTGCGCCGCCAACGAACTCGGCGCCACGGGCTGTAGCTTCGCGGGGCACGACCTGAACGAAGCGCTCGCCGCGCCGTTCCGGCTCCTGCCCTGGATCGCCCCTGGCTTCGCGCTCGCCCTGGCCGGAGCCCTCTGGACCCTCTCCGCCTGGAGCGCCCAACGGGCCCAGACCCGCCGCGCCAAGCACCGCTAACGGTTTGACCACAAAACCGGGCATTCCGGTCAAAACGTCCCTCTTCCCCGCCCCGCTCTTCTTATTTGTCCAAATACCTCGGGGGTGTGGGGGCAGCGCCCCCACCCGCTTCCCCTTGGCGCGCGGGTCGGGCATAACGCGGCCAAGCCCCAAGAGGATCCCATGCTGAAAACCCGCATCATCCCCTGCCTGGACGTCGCCGATGGTCGCGTCGTGAAAGGCGTGAACTTCGTCGATCTGATCGACGCCGGAGACCCGGTCGAAGCCGCCATCGCCTATGACGCCGCAGGCGCGGATGAGCTGTGCTTCCTCGACATCCACGCCACCCATGAAAACCGCGGCACCATGTTCGATCTGGTGACCCGCACCGCCGAACACTGCTTCATGCCGCTCACCATCGGCGGCGGCGTGCGCACACCTGAGGATGTGCGCGCCCTGCTGCTTGCGGGGGCGGACAAGGTGTCCTTCAACTCCGCCGCCGTGGCCAACCCCGATGTCGTGACCGACAGCGCCCTGCGCTTTGGCAGCCAGTGCATCGTGGTCGCCATCGACGCCAAGACGGTCGCGCCGGGCCGCTGGGAAATCTTCACCCATGGCGGCCGCAAGCCCACCGGCATCGACGCCGTAGAATTCGCCCGCACCGTTGCGGAGAAAGGCGCCGGAGAGATCCTGCTTACCTCCATGGACCGCGACGGCACGAAAGCGGGGTTCAACCTGCCCCTGACCCGCGCCATCGCGGATGCCGTGGACATTCCCGTGATCGCAAGCGGCGGCGTCGGCACGCTCGACCACCTTGTCGAAGGCGTCACCGAGGGCCACGCGAGCGCCGTTTTGGCCGCGTCGATCTTTCATTTCGGCACCTACACCATTGGCGAGGCCAAGGCCCACATGGCCGCCGCCGGTATCCCCGTGAGGCTCTGACATGTCGCTCAAACAACTCGCCGCCACCATCGAATCCCGCAAATCCGCCGACCCATCGGAAAGCTGGACCGCAAAACTGCTGGCCAAGGGCCCGGAGAAATGCGCCGAGAAGTTCGGTGAAGAGGCAATCGAGGCCGTGATCGAAGCCGTCAAGGGGGACCGCGCCCGGCTGACCTCTGAGGCGGCGGATGTTCTGTTTCACCTGCTGGTGATGTGCGCCGCGCGCGATGTGTCTTTGGATGACATCGAAGCCGAACTGGCCCGCCGTGAGGGCACATCCGGCATCGCGGAGAAAGCCGCGCGGGGCTGAGCAAGGCTCCGCTGGCACGGAATAGCCCCGCTAGGCGCCCGCGCCGCGCGCCGTTAGGGTGGCGACACGCAACCCGGAGCCGCGCCCATGTTCACCCGACGCAGTTTTGCCCTGACCCTCGCCGCGACCACGCTGACGGCGTGCGGAGGCACCCCTCGCCCGGCCTCGGCTCCGCGCCCGACCGGGCTGCCAGCCGATCTGCGCCCCGTCGCCAATAGCGGCTATGACGCCTGGCGCGCCGGGTTCTTTGCGCGGGCTAGCTCCAAAGGCGTGTCGGACAGCACTCTGCAACGCGCCTTCCGCACGGCGGGTTATACGCCGGGCGTTCTGACCCGCAGCCGCAACCAGATCGAGACCCGCCGCAGCTTCGAGGATTACCTCTCCATCGCCGCATCGGACGAGCGCGTGTCCCAGGGCCGCGCCGCGCTCGCGCGCCACCGCAGCACCTTGCAGGCCATTGAGGCGCGCTTTGGCGTCGATGCCCGGATCGTCACCGCGATCTGGGGGCTGGAGAGCCGCTACGGCACCCGCCGGGGCGAGATCCCCGTGATCTCGGCCACCTCGACTCTGGCCTATGCCGGACGGCGCAAAGCGTTCTACGAAAGCCAGCTCATCGCCGCGCTGAAGATCCTTCAAAACGGCGACATCACGCCCGAGCGGATGACCGGAAGCTGGGCCGGGGCCATGGGGCACACGCAGTTCATCCCGACCTCTTATCAGGCGTATGCCGTTGATTTCACGGGCGACGGACGGCGTGACATCTGGTCGGACGATCCCACCGACGCGCTCGCCTCAACGGCGGCGTACCTGTCCCGAAATGGCTGGAAAGCCGGGCTGCCCTGGGGGGCGGAAGCCGGATCCGGCGCGCCTGCGGGGCGCACGATCCGCCCGCAGCCGGGGGGGCCCAGCTTCGTGGTGACGCAAAACTTCAATGCCATCAAACGCTACAACGCGTCTGACAGCTACGCGATTGGCATTGGTCACCTGGCGGATCGGATCGGTGGGGCCGGTCCCTTGCGCGGCAGCTTCCCGCCCGATGCCAATGGGCTGACCAAGGCTGACCGCCAGGCCATCCAGAGGCGGCTGAACGCGGCAGGCTTCGATGCCGGAGAGCCCGACGGCGTGATCGGCTCGGGCACCCAAGCCGCGATCAGCGCCTTCCAGACCCGCCGCGGCCTGCCGATCACCGGCCAGCCCTCGCGCGCGCTGTTGCAGGCGCTTGGCGGCTAAAACGGCGCGCGGAGCCCCCGCAAGCGCAGGGCGTTGGTCAGCACCAGCACCGACGACAGCGCCATGGCGCCCGCCGCCAGCATTGGCGACAGCAAGAGCCCAAACGCCGGGTAGAGCACCCCTGCCGCCACCGGGATCAGCAGCACGTTATAGCCAAAGGCCCAAAGCAGGTTCTGGCGGATATTGCGCATGGTCCGGCGCGAGACATGCAGCGCCGTTGCCACCCCGCGTGGATCCCCCGACATCAGCACGACGTCAGCCGCGTCAATCGCAACATCGGTGCCGGTGCCAATCGCAACCCCGACATCGGCCGCTGCAAGCGCGGGCGCGTCATTGATCCCATCACCCACGAAGGCGACCTTGGACTCGGCCTGCAACTCTTTGAGAGAATCAACTTTCTGCCCGGGCAAAAGACCCGCCCGCAGATGCTTGATCCCCAGTTCACCCGCAATGGCCTGCGCAGCGGCAGGGCTGTCCCCCGTCAGCATCACACAGCGCAGCCCGGCGCGATGAAGCGCCGCCACGGCGGCAGGCGCCTCGGGCTTGATCGGGTCCGCGACCGAGATCAGCCCCGCAAGCGCTCCGTCCACGGCGATGTAGACGAGCGTGCGTCCAAGCGCCGCCTGCTCCGCTGCGGGCTGCGCCAGGGCGTCGGTTGCGATCCCGTGCTGTTCCAGAAGCCTCGCGGTTCCCAGAAGCAGCGCGTGCCCCTCTGCGCGGGCCTGGACGCCCAGGCCGGTGAGCGACTGGAATTCGGTCACCTCTGGCACAGACGCGTTGTCTTCGGTGGCGGCGCGTCGGATTGCAGCGGCCACCGGGTGTTCCGAGCTGTGCTCCGCCGCGCCCGCCAGCCGCAAGAGCGCGGCGCGGTCGTGGCCGGGCAGTGCGATCAGCTCCGTCAGGGCGGGACGGCCAGCGGTCAGCGTGCCGGTCTTGTCAAAGGCCACCACCCCCACGCCTTGCAGCGATTGCAGCGCATCGCCCCGGCGAAACAGCACCCCCAGTTGCGCCGCGCGCCCCGTGGCGACCGTGATTGAGGTCGGCGTGGCCAGCCCCATCGCGCAGGGGCAGGCAATGATGAGCACGGACACCCCGGCGACCAGGGCGTGAGGAAGACGGGGATCAGGGCCCCAGATCAACCAGGCGAGGATCGTCACCGCGGCCACGGCGAGGACTGCGGGAACGAAAATGGCGGTGATCTTGTCCACGGCACCCTGGATCGGGAGCTTCGCCCCCTGCGCCTGTTCGACAAGCCTAATAATCTGCGAGAGCACGGTTTCGGACCCAACCCGCTCCGCGCGCACCCGCAGAGCGCCGCGCCCGTTGACCGTGGCGCCGGTGACGGCGGCACCGGGGGTCTTGGAGATGGGAATTGGCTCCCCGGAGATCATGCTTTCATCCACGAAGCTTTCACCACTCAGAACGGTGCCGTCGGTGGCGATCCGCTCCCCGGGACGGACGAGGAAAACGTCGCCCTGCGTGAGGTGTTCGCGCGGCAGTTCGATCACCTCGGTGCCACGCTCCACCCGCGCGGTGTCGGGCTGAAGCCCCACCAACCGCGCAATCGCGGCGCCCGTGCGGCCCTTGGCGCGGGCTTCGAGCCAGCGGCCAATAAGGATCAGCGTCACGATGACAGCCGCCGCTTCGAAGTAGACGTGGCCCGCGCCATCCGGGAGCAAGCTCGGAATGAGCGTGGCCACCACGGAATAGGCGAAGGCCGCGCTTGTGCCGAGCGCCACGAGCGCGTTCATGTCCGGCGCGGCGCGGAGCAAACCGGGTACGCCCTTGACGAAGAAGCGCCGGCCCGGCCCGATCAGCACAAGAGCCGTGAGGACCATCTGCACAAGGTTGCTGAAGCGCGCGCCGAAGTTGGACGACAAGAATGCATCGAAGCCGGGAAAGATGTGGCCGCCCATCGCAAGAATCACGACGGGAAGCGTCAGAAGTGCCGCTGCGATCGTGTCGCGGCGCAGGGCGCCAAGTTCTGCGGCCCGCCGATCCTCCACCGGCGCGGAGTGATCCCGAACGCTGGCCGGGTAGCCCGCCGCGGTGGCCACGCGCGCCAGCTCCTCCGGATCGCTCGCCCCAACCGCGTATCGGATCCACGCGGTTTCAGCCGCGAGATTGACAGACACATCCACAACGCCCGGCGCGGCCAAAAGCGCCTTCTCGACCCGGCCGAGGCAGCTGGCGCAGTTCATGTTTTCAACGATGAGGGTCGTTGTCGCGGTGATCGCGGGGTAGCCAGCGGTCTCTAAGGCGGTCACCACCTGCGCGGCGGTCGCGGGCGCGCTGTAGGTAATCTCTGCGCGCTCCGTCGCCAGGTTGACTTGCGCCGTCGAGACCCCTTCGACACCAAGCAGCGCCTGCTGCGCCCGCGCCACGCAAGAGGCGCAGGAGAGGCCTTCCAAAGTGACCGTAAGCTCTCGGACATCGGACATGCTGGGTATCCTTTCTGGCATTTCGCGCGAGGCGCGAGCCTTTCAGGACTATGTGGCGGGCTTTTTCGGGAGGGTAAAGGCGGTGACGGGTCCGCGCGGGTCAGTCACGCCCGAAAAGGCCCCGCCGCTCCGGCGCAGATCACGAAGGCGTGCCCATGACCAGCGTCAATCCGGGCACGACCGCGTGGCCAGATTTGGGATCCAGGTTGGGACGCACCTTCCCGCAACGACTGGCCCGCAGCACCGTACCAGCGGGTCTTTGCCGCGCCTCGCTCAGGACACTGCTTGCGCATTGCAGGCTTTCGGAGACGGGATCATCCGCCATCCGCCAGATCCATCCGACGCGCAGCTCAGCCGGATCGCCGGGCCAAGCCTCCTGCCCCGCGCGCAGCATCCGCTCCGCCAGCGACGCCCCTGCAACCGGCCCGGCCCCGTCAAAGAAAACGACCAGAACCCGCCGCCCGACACGCCCGGTGACATCGCCGCGGCGGCATTGCGCGCGCATCGCTGTTTCGACGGCTGCGGCCGCATCGCTCCGCGAAAGATGAAGGAGCAACAACACCCCATCGCGCCCGCCAATGGCATCGACCAGCAAGGGCGGACGTTCCGGCGGTTTCCGGGCGAGCCGGGGACGCAAGACCAAGGCAGCAACGCAGCCGAGCGCTGCCGCCAGGGCGGAGGCGATCCCGGTGGCTTCCGCGAGGGCAGCGACAAGGATCGCAGTGCCGATAACGGTGAGCTCAGCCGGGGCGATATGGTTGGTCAATCGTGACATGACCGCACCCTAGCCCCGCGTCCCTTAAGGCCAGGTTACCGCAGATCGCCAATCGGGCCGTCAAGGCGTTCCTCGGACAGGAGCACATTGGCCTCGACATGACCGACGCCGGGTAAGGTCATCAAGCGCCGCCTCAAAACACGTTCGAAATCGCCCAGATCGCGCGCCACTACCCGCAAACGGTAATCGAACAGGCCCAGCACGTGTTCCACCAGCTGGACCTCAGGAATGGCACAGACCGCGCGTTCGAAGTCCTCCAAGGAGGTCCGCCCCTTGGTTGCCAGTTTGACCCCCAGGAACACCGTGACGCCAAAGCCCAGTTGCGCGCCGTCCAGCTCCAGCCGCGCGCGGTTGAGCACCCCGGCGTCGCGCAGGCGTTTGAGCCGCCGCCAGGTGGCGGGCTGGCTCAGGCCAATGCGGCGGCCCAGCTCTCCGGCGGACAGCCCGGCGTCGCGGGTCACCGCCCGCAGGATCGCGAAATCGGTCTCATCCAACGTCATACCGGCAGCCCCGGATCGTCCTTCAATGTGGTCACGGTCATCAGCCCCTCGATGTCCGAGATATGAGGCAATGCCAGAAGCTGGTCGCGCCAGATCGCCTGGTAATGCGCCATGTCGCGCGCGATCACCGACAACCGCAGATCGACGCGGCCCAGGAACGTCTGGATCTCGATCACCTCGGGCACTTTGCGGGCCGCTTCGGTGAAATCCTCAAACGCACGCGGGCGGGTCTTGTCGAGCGTGATACGCAGACTGACGGTGACCTCATAGCCCAAAGCGCGCCAGTCAATCACAGCCCTGCGCCCCCGAAACACACCCTGCTCGCGCAGACGCTCAATGCGGCGCGCGGCGCGCGATGCGGTCATGCCCGCCTGATCGGCCAGATCGGCGATGCTGAGATCGGGATCGCTCTGCCAGAGCCGGAGAAGCCGACGGTCCATATCATCAAGCATGAATTTCCCATTATTCAGACATATCGCGCATAGAAACATCGAACAGAGGCACGATTATAGCGCCTCCTTTCTTATCATTTCTGCGAAGCTGCGCCAGTCTCCTTCGCGAAACGACCCGCAAGAGGAGCAAAACAATGCGCGTTTACTACGACCGCGACTGCGACGTGAACCTGATCAAGGACAAGAAAGTGGCCATCCTGGGCTATGGCTCCCAAGGCCACGCCCACGCGCTGAACCTGCGCGATTCGGGCGCCAAGAACCTTGTCGTCGCCCTGCGCGAAGGCTCGCCTTCGGCAGCTAAGGCCGAGGCCGAGGGGCTCAAGGTCATGGGCATCGCGGACGCCGCCGCCTGGGCCGATCTGATCATGTTCACCATGCCCGATGAACTGCAGGCCGAGACCTACAAGAAATACGTCCATGACAACATCCGCGAAGGCGCCGCCATTGCCTTTGCCCACGGTCTGAACGTGCATTTCGGCCTGATCGAGCCGAAAGAAGGCATCGACGTCATCATGATGGCGCCCAAGGGCCCCGGCCACACCGTGCGCTCCGAATACCAGAAGGGCGGCGGTGTGCCGTGCCTCGTGGCTGTGGACACCGACGCGTCCGGCAAAGCTCTTGAGCTGGCGCTGTCCTACTGCTCCGCCATCGGTGGCGGGCGCTCCGGCATCATTGAGACGAACTTCCGCGAAGAATGCGAAACCGACCTCTTCGGCGAGCAGGCCGTTCTGTGCGGTGGCCTCGTTGAGCTGATCCGCATGGGCTTTGAGACCCTCGTGGAAGCGGGCTACGCCCCCGAGATGGCCTATTTCGAGTGCCTGCACGAAGTGAAGCTGATCGTCGACCTGATCTACGAAGGCGGCATCGCGAACATGAACTACTCCATCTCCAACACCGCGGAATACGGCGAATATGTCTCCGGCCCGCGCGTGCTGCCCTACGACGAAACCAAAGCCCGCATGAAAGCGGTGCTGCGCGACATCCAGACCGGCAAATTCGTGCGTGACTTCATGCAGGAAAACGCCGTCGGCCAGCCGTTCTTCAAGGGCACCCGTCGCCTGAACGACGAGCACCAGATCGAAGAAGTCGGCCAGAAGCTGCGCGAAATGATGCCGTGGATTTCCGCTGGCAAGATGGTGGACAAGTCCCGCAACTAAGCAGACAACACTGCCAGAAGGGCGGTCCGGACACCCCGGGCCGCCCTTTTTCGTTTCAGGAGCCCGCATCATGGACCAGCAAGAGCTTGATCGTATCCACGCCGAGCGCCACGGCTACTTCACTCCGAAGTGGTTCGGGCGGCTAATGCGCGGAGAACTGTCTCTGGGTGACACATTCTGGATCGGCAATTACGGCGTGGCGCTTGTCACGGTCCCGGCGGCCTTCCTGATCGCGATGCTCGCGAAAATCGTGTCAGAACAAACCTATCTGACCACGATGATGGTCGTTGCCGTTGCCTTTGCGCTCTACCATCTGGCGCTGACGCGAGCGGTCTGGATCACTGCGCGGCGCGCACCGGGGCGCGGAGGCTGGCGATGGGTCGGACTGTTCATCACCGCACTCAACGCGGCTTTAGCGATCGTCCTGCTGGGCGGCTGGGCCGAGACTTTGGGACTGATCTAGCCCCATGGCGCAAGCCCCGACCCGAGCAAACTGGATCTCCATCGCCCTGCTGGGCGTGATCTGGGGCGGCACCTTCATGGTGACGACCGTGGCGCTGCGCGGCTATGGCCCGCTCACCGTCGCCTGTGCACGCACGACACTGGGCGCAGTTGCTACGCTGGCCCTGATGATTGCCATGCGGAGGCCGCTGCCGAAAGGCGCACAGGCATGGCAGCAACTGGCCATCATCGGGATCATCAACACGGCCCTGCCCTTCGTGCTGCTGTCCTGGGGATTGCAGCATGTGCCATCGGCCTTTGCGGGCATTTCCATGTCTGCGCTGCCGCTGTTCGTGCTGCCGCTGGCCCATGTCTTCACCGATGAAAAGATGCACCTGCGCCGCCTGATCGGGGTGATCATCGGCTTTTGCGGCGCGCTTGTACTGATCGGACCGGGGCTGGCTCAACTTGGCCAAGGGAGCGAGCCTCTGGCCCAGCTCGCCTGCCTTGCGTCCACAGTCAGCTATGCCATCGCGTCGATCATGACCCGGCGCGCGCCGCCGATGGATCCGATCGCGCTCACCGCGATGACGCTGGTTGCCGGGTCCGTCGTGCTGGTGCCCATCACGCTCGCCGTTGAGGGCGTCCCCCACTGGGCAGGGCGCGAGGCCGGTCTGGCCATCCTGTTCCTGGGGTTGGTGCCGACCGGGCTGGCGGCGCTGCTGCGCACGTTGGTGATCCGCTCCGCCGGGTCGGTGTTCATGACGCTGGTCAACTACCAGGTCCCGCTCTGGTCGGTCGTGTTCGGCGCGCTGTTCCTAAACGAGGCGCTGCCGCTGCGGTTCTTCGTGGCGCTCGGCCTGATCCTGACCGGGATCGCGGTCAGCCAATGGCGCAGCCTGATGGGCGTGCTGCGGCGCTAGGCGCCTTCGCGCTCGATCAGCGCGGCCAGATCGCCCACCACCTGTTTAAGCAGAACGTCATCTTCGCATTCGGCCATGACGCGGATCAGCGGCTCGGTCCCCGATTTGCGGATCAAGAGACGCCCCTGCCCGTCCAGAGTTTGCTCCGCCTGTGAAATCGCGGCCTTCACGCTGGCCAGCTCAAGCGGCGCCTTGCCATCCGCGTAGCGCACATTCTGCAAGAGCTGCGGGACCGGGGTGAACTGGCGCGCCAGCTCGGACGCCTTGCGCCCGGTTTCCGCCATCGCCGCCAGGAACTGCAGCCCCGCCAGCATCCCGTCGCCGGTGGTGGCATAGTCAGTCATTACGATATGGCCGGACTGCTCTCCGCCCAGCACCCAGCCGTTCTGGCGCATGGCCTCAACGACATAGCGATCCCCGACCTTGGTGCGGTGCAGATCCATGCCGCGCTCCTTCAGGAAACGCTCCAGCCCGAGATTGGACATGACGGTGGCGACAAGCGTGTCTCCGGCCAGTTTCCCGGCCTTGTGCCAACGGTCAGCCATCAACGCCATGATCTGGTCGCCATCGGCGAGCGCGCCGGTTTCGTCGAGGATCAGGACACGGTCCGCATCGCCATCCAGGCAGATCCCCACATCGGCGCCGTGATCGCGCACCGCCTGTGCGGCGGTGTCGGGCTTGGTCGAGCCGCAGTTTTCGTTGATGTTCCGACCATCCGGCGCGACACCGACGGGGATCACTTCGGCACCCAGCTCCCACAGGATTTCGGGCGCAACGCGGTAGGCGGCCCCGTTGGCACAGTCGATCACCACCTTCAGCCCGGCGAGCCCGCGCTGCGACGGGAACGCCGCCTTGAGCCGTTCGGCATAGCGGAACCGGCCATCGTCAATCCGCTTGGCGCGGCCAATGTTCTGCGCCTGAGACGGCTCGACGCCCTCTTCGATCAGGGCTTCGATCTCAAGCTCGGCCTCATCCGACAGCTTGAACCCGTCAGGGCCGAAGAACTTGATCCCATTGTCATAATGCGGGTTGTGGCTGGCCGAGATCATGATCCCCAGATCGGCCCGCATGGACTGCGTGAGCATCCCGACCGCCGGGGTCGGGACCGGCCCCAGCAGCAGCACATTCATCCCCGTCGAGGTCAGCCCCGCCGTCAGCGCGTTTTCAAACATATAGCCCGAGAGCCGCGTGTCCTTGCCGATCACGACCCGGTGCCCGTTCGATCCGTCATTGCGGAAATAGCGCCCGGCAGCCGCCCCGATGCGCAGCGCCATTTCGGCGGTCATCGGGTAGGTATTCGCGCGCCCCCGCACGCCATCGGTTCCGAAAAATTTGCGGCTCATGGCTCACCTCTTTCCATTGCGCGCCAAAGGCGCAGGGCCTGGGCGGTCTGCGCCGCATCATGGACCCGGATCATCTGCATGCCTTGGGAGGCACCCCAAAGCGCCGCCGCGAGCGATCCCGGCATCCGCGCCTGCGGATCGGGCTCATTTGCGACTGCACCAATGAAGCTCTTGCGGGAGGCGCCCAGCAAGACCCCAACGCCGAGCCCGTGAAAAACGGCCAAATCCCGCATAAGCTCAAGGCAGTGCGTGACCGTCTTGCCAAATCCGATCCCCGGATCGACCAGGATCGCAGAGCGCGCGATCCCCTTGTCTTCGCAAAAGGCGATGCGGGCCTCAAGATAGCGGTAGACCTCGCTCACCACGTCGCCGTAGCGGGGGTTGTCCTGCATGTGCTCGGGCAGGCCCTGGGCATGCATGATGCAAACCGGCGCGCCGCGCTCTGCGGCAAGATCGGCCATCTCGGGATCGAACTCAAAGGCCGCGACATCGTTGATCAGGTCGGCCCCGGCGTTAAGCGCTGCCTCCGCCACCTTCGCCTTGCGGGTGTCGATGCTGATCGGCGTGGTGATCCCCGCCGCGCGGATCGCGGCAATCACGGGGGCGGTGCGGGCGATTTCCTCATCCACGGGCACCTCATGTGCGCCCGGACGCGTGCTTTCGCCGCCAATGTCGATCATGTCGCAGACCTCGGCAAGCGCCCTTGCGCGCGTCAGGGCCGCATCGGGCGCATCGAAGCTGCCGCCATCGGAGAAACTGTCCGGCGTCACGTTCAGGATGCCCATCACATGGGGGCGGTCCATCGGCAGACCGCAGATCGGGGCGCGCGGCGTGATGAACGGGCTCAGGTCACGGTTGCTCAGATCGCTGAGCACCTCCGCGCCCTGAGCAACTTCCGAGAACCACAGGTCCTGACCGGCAAGCCGGTTCCCCCCCGGTACGGCGCGCAGAAGCGGGCGCAGCGGCGTCATGTCAGGGTCTCCGCGTCGAGATCCAGACTGCGGTGCCGCAAGTCGAGACCGTCCGGCGCCGCGCAGCCGAGGAAGACGAGCTCCTGCGCTTCCATTTCGGTGGCGAACCACGTGGCCAGCAAGGCCGCGTCGCGCGGGTTGGCCGAGGGGCCGTCCACGGCATCCAGCACCATCTTTGGCGGCGCCCAGACGCTGATGTGACCGTGCTTCATCGCCCAGTCGAGTTCGGTGCGGGTGCCGACAACGACGCAGCGGCGGTCCTTTGCCGCCAGAACCCAGGCGTTCTGCTCAAGCGCGAGCAGGTCAATCCGGCGCTGCGGCAGAGGGGCTCCGGCCTGAGGGCCGGGCTGGTCGGGGGCGCCGACACACAAGATCGCGGGGGCCTCATCGGCTTCGAGCTGGTCCAGCCAGTGCGGCAAGGCGGGCGCGTCCATGGCCGCGTTCGACAGCATCACCACACGCGGATGCGGAACCGACACATGGCCCTGATCGGGCGCGGTGGAGCGCCCGTCGCGGGCGCGGACGATCTCGACCCCAAGCGCGCCGGGGCCGCGATCCAGCTTTTCGATCCGCACGAAAACGCGCAGTGCCTGCGGCTCTTGCAAGATGCGCTCCGCCACGCGGTCCGCGAGCGTCTCCAGAAGGTTGAGGCGTTCGTCGTGAAGCTCTGCCGCGATCGCCTCGGTCAGGCGGTCATACGAGAGGATCTTATCCACGTCATCGGCCGCTTCTTCGGCCGAGGTGGTCACTTCGACCACGATGTTGAACCGGATCCGCTGGGTGGTGCCGCGCTCAAGCTGGAAGGCACCGATCTCGACTTCGGTGATGTAGTCGCGCAGGCTGATCCTGTCCCGGGGCCGCGCTGCATCGGCTGTCGCCTCCGCGCGCTCCACCGGATGCGCAAAAGCGTGGCGGATTTCATCATTCATCGCAGACCCTCCGCTCGGATACGTCCCTCGCGGATAGCCCCGCCCCGCGCGGTACGCAAGCTCAGTTCGAGGCGACGCGGGTCGACTGACGGTAGAAGTAATGAACGCCGATATGGGCGGTGCGCGGGAAACGCCGGGCCCAGGAAGGGCTCACCGCGGTCGTGTGGTAATGCGTCGCGCCATCGGTCAGCGCGCGCGGTGCGCCGTCCAGCAGCAGGCGCGCGATCTTGCCGACACGGGCAAAGGCGGCGGGTTCCGAGATCACTTCGGCGCGGCCGTCGCAGGTATAGCTGAACTGGCAAGCGTGAAGGCGCCCGGTGCCCTGGTTCACCACCCCGCAGATCGAGCCCGGATAGGACCGGCTGTCGCGGCGATTAAGGATGACTTCGCCCACGGCAAAGATGCCCTTGGTGCTCTCGCCGCGCGCTTCGAAATAGAGCGCCTCGGACAGGCAACGCCACTCCGCGCCGCCACTGGCGGCAGGCTGGCTGGCCAGAAAGGCATTGCTGTATTCGACGGCGGCGGGAGATGTCGCGATCCCGCGGGCCTGAGCCGTCGGCACCGTGGTCAGCGCGTCGAGCCGGGCGGAGGGCACCATTGCGAGCGCTTGCTTCTCTTGTCCCAAAACGGCGCCAAGACGGCTTTCCAGAACTTCGTTGGCCAGGGTGGGGCCTGCAAGGAAAGCGGCAGCGGCGAGCGCGAGCGGGGCGAGAAAGCGCATGATGTCCTCATGGGTCGTTTCAGATGCTGCCGAAGGCCCTTGGCCGCACGACAAGCCGCGCTCTTAGCGCCTGATTCCCATTTGAGCAAGTTTTTCGCCAAATTTTACGGACCAGAGCGGATTCCTGCCGCCCCGCTCACAGCCCTTCGCGTCGATCCGCAATCGCCAGCTGCGCCGCCGACAGGCGCGCGCCCGGCACCCGGAACGGAGAGCAGGACACATAGTTGAACCCCAGAGCCCGGCAGAACTGGATCGCGGAGCGGCTCCCCCCATGCTCACCGCAGATGGACAGCGTGACCGCGTCATTCCCGGTCCGGCCCCGCTCAGCGCCGATCTGCAACAGCTCTCCGACGCCCTCCTCGTCAAGAGAATGGAACGGGTCTTCGGCATAGATGCCCTGCTGCACATAGGCCGACATGAACCGCCCTGCATCGTCGCGCGACAGGCCATAGGTCATCTGGGTCAAATCGTTCGTCCCGAAGGACAGGAAGGCACAGTGCTGGGCGATGTCCTGCGCCCGCAAAGCGGCGCGCGGGGTTTCGACCATGACGCCAAGGCGGTAGCTGAAATCGGTCCCGGTCTCCATGCGCACAGCACTCGCGATGGCTTCGACACGGGTGGCGGCCAGCTCGACCTCGCGCATGGCAGAGACCAGCGGGATCATGATTTCAGGCACCACGGGCGCGCCCTTGCGGGCGGTTTCGGCGGTGGCCTCAAAAATCGCGCGGGCCTGCATGTCGATGATTTCGGGATAGGTCAGCCCCAACCGCACGCCGCGCAGCCCCAGCATCGGGTTGTATTCCGTGATCCGCGCCACCTGCGCTTCCACATCGGCCAAAGGCAAGCCGAGCCCTTCGGCCAGATCGCGTAGCCCCGCCTTGTCCGACGGCAGGAATTCGTGCAGCGGCGGGTCGAACAGGCGGATGCAGACCGGCTTACCGGCCATGATTTCGAACAGGGAGATAAAGTCCGCGCGCTGCATTGGCAGCAGCCGGTCGAGCCCCGCTTTGCGGGCCTCGCTGCTCTTGGCAAAGATCATCTCGCGCATGACGCCAAGGCGCTCGCCCTCGAAGAACATATGTTCCGTCCGGCACAGGCCGATGCCTTCCGCGGCAAAATTGCGCGCGGTTTCGGCATCTGCCGGAGTATCGGCATTGGCACGCACCCCGATGTCACGGGCCTGATCGGCCCAGCCCAGAAGAGTCTGGAACGCCTCGCCCAGCTCGGCCTCCAGCATCGGGGGCTCTCCGGCGAGGATCTGCCCGGTGGTGCCATCAACGGTAACCATGTCCCCCGCATTCAGAACCCGCCCGCCCGGGCCGGTCACGCGGCGCTTACGGCGGTCGATGGTCAGATCGGAGGCGCCGACCACACAGGGCAAACCGATCCCGCGCCCGATCACGGCGGCGTGGCTGGTCATCCCGCCGCGCACCGTGACCACGGCCCGGGCGGCGTGCATCCCGCGAATGTCCTCGGGCGAGGTTTCGGCGCGGATCAAAACGCAGGCGTCCCCGCGCGCGGCGGCAGCCTGCGCTTCGGTGGCAGAGAGCACGATCCGGCCGGATGCCGCCCCCGGGCTGGCCGCGATCCCGCGCGCGAACAGATCGCGCTTGGCCTCGGGGTCAACCTGGCGGTGGAGCAGCTCGGACAGGGTCTGCGCGTGAACGCGCATGACGGCCTCTTCGGTATCGATGATCCCATCCTGAGCGAGGTTCACAGCGATCCGCAGATCCGCACGGGCCGACCGTACGACCCGCACCGCATCCAGCACGGCCAGATGGCCGTCTTCGAGCGTGAATTCGATCTGCATCTCTTCGCGCAGGCGGCTGCGGCACAGATCACCATAGGCGATCAGCTGCGTAAATCCGTCTGGGCAGCGATCTTCGAAGGATGGCCCGCGCGGATCCCGCGTGAGATAGAGCGCACCGCCCTGCTCAAGCGCCTCACGGCCCTGGCTCTGTTCCAGATAGCGGCCTTGAATGCCCGGCTGGCCGGTGGCTGCATTGACGAACTGGATCACGCCAGAGCCGCATTCACCGCGCCCGATCCCCATCGCCATGCGCTGCACGACCAGCCCAAGCCCGGCATCCGCCGGCGCGCCTTTGGCCTGCCGCAGCAGCCGCGCGGTGGTACCTTCCCACGCGCGGGCCATGGAGCGCAGGGCCTCGCCCAGTTGCACCGCCGGATCTTGCGGAAACGGCTCGTCCATCTCGAACTCATAGGCGGCGCGCATCGCTTTGAGCGCCTCAGCCGTGGGCTCATCGGGAAGGTCAAACTCCTCCGGGTCGAGCCGGGCGACATGCACCGCGTAGGATTGGATGAACCGCAGATAAAGATCGGTGGCCGCGCTTTCCCCGATCTCGCCGCTCAGACGCTCATGGAGCGCGTCGCACATGCCGATATTGAGGATCGCGCCGGGGCCGCCCCAATCGGGGTCTTCACTGGACGGGCGCACTGACAAAAGCGGATGATCGCCAAACGGCGCCAGCAGCTCCGACAGATCGACCGCGCGACCTTCGGCCAGGGCGCGCACCGCATCGAAGGACAGCGCCATGGTTTCGGGCACGGGCAGATCCAGCCGGACCAGCCGTTGCAGGCATTTGGCCCGCCCGCCATGGCGGTTGGTCGCAATCGGCGCGGAGGGCGTGATGCGGTGAAAATCGACGTCTTGTTTCATGTCGGCCCCCTCTGTTGCAGCGCAGCATAGCGGTGCAGGCAAGGGGCCGACAGGGAAAAATGCCGAAGGGGATCAGCCCTCGATACGGCCCAGATCGGCCACCTGAAGGCACAGCGATCGGATCTGAGACAGAAGGTTGAGCCGGTTGCGGCGCACCAGATCACTGTCGGTATTGACCTGAACCGCCTCGAAGAACGCATCAATCGGCGCGCGCAGGGCGGCAAGCGCCTGCATGACGGCGGCGAAATCTTCGGCCTCCATCGCCGGTTTGATCTGCCCCTCCGCCTGATCGAGCGCGGCAAAGAGCGCGCGTTCTTCATCGGTTTCGGCGAATTTCAGATCGGCGCCGTAGGAATACTCCACGCCATCTTTCTCTTCGGCCTGGGTCAGGATGTTGTTCGCGCGCTTGAACCCCTGCACGAGGTTTCCGCCATCTTCAGTGGCGAGGAAGCCGCCAAGGGCTTCGGCCCGGCGCACCAGAAGCGCGAGATCGTCATTGCCCGGCATGGCAAGGCAGGCGTCGATCACATCATGACGCACGCCCTCGCTGCGCAGATGGACCTTGAGCCGGTCATGCAGGAACGACAGCAGATCATCCGAGATATCGGGCACCTTCTGCGCCGCTTCGGACCCGTCCTGCCCCAGCCGCTCGGCCACGGTGCGCAGCGCGGCGCCGAACACCCCGTGGGCGGCGATTTCTTCCAGGAGGTCCGGCAAGGCTGAATCGTCGGGGTTCAGCGCGATCTTGTGCCGCACAAGCTGCGCGTCGATGAACCGGTCGAGCCGCAGACGCAGCCCATTGCCCAGCACCAGCCGGATCACGCCAAGCGCGGCGCGGCGCAGGGCGAACGGGTCTTTCGATCCCGTCGGCTTTTCGTCGATGGCCCAGAACCCGGTCAGCGTGTCGAGCTTATCAGCCAAGGCGACGGCCACCGATACCGCCGCGCTCGGCACATCGTCAGACGGCCCAAGCGGTGCGTAGTGATCGCGTGCGGCATCAGCCACGGCATCCGGGTACCCCGCGGCCTTTGCGTAGTAGCGACCCATAACGCCCTGAAGTTCCGGAAATTCATAGACCATCTCGGAGGCCAGATCGAGCTTGGCCAGCTTTGCGGCCTGCTCTGCCTGATCGGGATCGGCGCCGATCTGCGGCGCCAGCTCCCGCGCCAGTGCGGCGATGCGGTCGATCCGCGCGGCCTGACTGCCCAGCTTGTTGTGGAACGTCACATTGGTGAGCGATTGCGCCCAGGGCGCCATCCCGGCGTTCGCCACGCGCAGATCGTTCGTCCAGAAGAACTTCGCATCGGCCAGCCGCGCGGCCAGCACTTTCTGATTGCCCTTGAGGATCGTCGCGCCCTGATCGGCGGTTTCCACATTGGCGACGGTCACGAAGCGGGTGATCTGCCCGGATTTCGGATCGCGCAGGGAGAAGAACTTCTGATGTTCCTTCATCGACGTCTGCAGGACTTCGGGCGGCAGCTCCAGGAACTCCGCGCCGATCTCGCCCATCAGGGGCACGGGCCATTCGACCAGCCCGGCGACCTCGGCCAAAAGCCCGTCGTCGGGAACCAACTCCAGCCCCTGCGCGAAGGCGAGGTTTTCGGCCTCCGAGCGGATGGTTTCGGCCCGGCGCTCGGAGCGCAGCACGACATGGGCACGGGCCAGATGGGATTCGTAGGCATCGAAGGAGGTGACCTCGAACGGCTCCGGCGCCATGAAGCGGTGGCCGCGCGTGGTGGCGCCCGCTTCGATCCCGTCGATGTTCAGCGGCACCGTTTGCGCACCGGCCTCATCGGCCAGGATGCACAGGATCGAATGCAGCGGGCGAACCCACCGAAGGCTCCCCGATCCCCACCGCATGGATTTGGGCCAGGGGAAGTTGCGGATCGCGGCTTCCAGCACCTCGGCGACGATCTCTTGCGCCGGGCGGCCCTTCTTTTCGATCACGGCGAAGTAGACTTCGCCCTTGCCGGTGTCGCGGACCTCCAGGTCTTCGCGCGCAACGCCTGCGCCGCGCAGGAAGCCCTCGACGGCCTTGTCCGGCGCGCCGACCTTGGGGCCCTTGCGCTCTTCGCGCGTGTCGGGGCTGGCGGCGAGCAGGCCTTCGACCGACAGCGCAAGGCGGCGCGGGGTCGCAAAGGCACCGGCGGCCGCGTAGGTCAGACCGGCCTCGACCAGACCATCTGTGACCAGACGTTTCAGATCGTCAGCGGCCCGCGCCTGCATCCGGGCGGGGATTTCTTCGGAGAAGAGTTCAATCAGAAGATCAGGCATCAGCGGGCGGTTCCTTCTGGCGGCGGCGGGCAGCCCTGGGGGAGCGGGTCTCCCTCGAACACGGCTTCGCCGCAGCGGTTGATCTGGTGCCAGGCATAGCCCCGGCCGGTGGCATCGACAGCGATCACGCGATCGACGCCGTAAGAGATGTTCTTGGTGCCCAGAAAGGCGATGGCTTCACCGCTTTCCAACCGCGCTCCGATGGTGCCCGCATCAAAGCAGTCGAACCAGCCGGGCGCGTTGAGCGGCACCGCATCGTCATAGATCTGGTAGGTCTCCGTCATCGTGGCCAGCGACGTGCCGCTGTCGAAACAGGCCCGGAAACGGATCGGGCTGCTATCGGCGTCAATCGCTTCGATATTGTCCGCGATGATCGGCTCCGCCTCTCCCGAGAGGATCGAGGTCATCTCAAGCTGCGTCAGCCGGTCGGCCGCGACCGGCTCGTAATAGGCGTAGACCTGCAGGTAATACATGGCCGCACCGGCAATCGTCGCGATCATGAGGATCCCTCCCAAGGCCCAGCGGGCGTTCATGCCTCTGCCCCGCCTGCGGGCGTTTCAAGAAACGCATCGGCGCAAGCTTTGGACAGGGCGCGCACGCGGCCAATATAGGCCTGACGTTCGGTCGGGGAGATCACCCCGCGCGCGTCGAGCAGGTTGAACAGATGCGAGGCCTTGAGCGCCTGATCATAGGCCGGGTGGGCCATGATGATGCGCTTACCGGTCTTCGGATCATCGGCGGGCGCCGCGAGGATGCGGGCGGCTTCGGCCTCGGCATCCTTGAAGTGCTGGAGCAGCGTATCCGTGTCGGCCAGATCGAAATTCCAGCGGGAATATTCCCGCTCCGTCTGGGCGAAGACATCGCCGTAGGTCAGCGGGATTTCGGTCTGCGGATCGTTGAACGGCATGTCCATCACGTGATCGACGCCCAGCACGTACATCGCCAAACGCTCAAGCCCGTAGGTCAGCTCTCCCGAGACGGGGTGGCAGTCATGGCCGCCGACCTGCTGGAAATAGGTGAACTGGCTCACCTCCATGCCGTCGCACCAGACTTCCCAGCCCAGCCCCCAAGCGCCCAGCGTCGGGTTCTCCCAATCGTCTTCCACAAAGCGGATGTCGTGGCGGTCCATCTGGATGCCGATGGCCTCCAGCGATCCCAGATACAGCTCCTGAAGATCCGGCGGGCTGGGTTTGATGATGACCTGGTACTGGTAGTAGTGCTGCAGCCGGTTCGGGTTCTCGCCATAGCGCCCATCCGTAGGGCGGCGCGAGGGCTGCACATAGGCGGCCGACCACGGCTTGGGCCCAAGCGAGCGCAGCATCGTCGCCGGGTGCGAGGTGCCCGCACCGACTTCCATGTCATAGGGCTGTAGAACGGCGCAGCCGCGCTTGGCCCAGTAGGCCTGCAGCCGCATCAGGATCTCTTGAAAACTGCGGGGTTGGTCCGGTGTCATGGGCGCTCCTTCGGGCGGTCGCGCCTTGCATAGGCAAGCGGGGGCGAAGGGTCAATCAAAGCGCGGCTCTTGGTCCATTGCCGCCTGAGGGCCCCGCGACTATGGTGCGCCAAAATCGCGCCCCCAACCGGGGGCGTCATGAATTGAAGATTACTGGATACTCAATGCGCCTGTTCACTCCCGGTTCCCTGTTCAGCCTTGCCCTTGCCTCGGCCCTTCCGCTCACCGCAACCGCACAGGAGCCCACCTGGGTGCAGATCGAGGCGCAGCCGTCCCTGGCCAAAGCGCAAGAACGTGCGCAGTCCTATGCGGGGCAGCGCCAGAACGTGAACGGCTTTGCGCTTGGCGCGGGGTGGTACGCGATCACGCTGGGCCCCTATGCCCCCGACGACGCAGCGCAGCTGCTGCGGGAGCTCAAATCACGCGGGGCGATCCCAGCCGATTCCTATCTGACCGACAGTGGCCTCTACCGAAGCCGCTTCTGGCCGCTGGGCGCTGCTCAGGAGCCCGGTCCCCTGCGCCCCCTGCCCGGCGCGGCGCCCGCAGAAAACGCCCCCGAATCCGCGCCCATCCTGGAGACCGAAACCGCCCCAGCTGCCGAGGCCCCCGCTTCGGATACGGCCCCGGACGCCACCGCGGCCGACGCCCCCCCGCCCCTGCGCGACGCCGGAGAAAGCGCTGAAGAAGCCCGCGCCAGTGAAAAGGCGCTGTCCCGCGACGAGAAGCGCTACCTTCAGACCGCTCTGAAATGGGCTGGGTTCTACGACGGCGCGATTGACGGGCTTTATGGCCGTGGCACGCGGAATTCTATGGGGGCCTGGCAGGCCGCGAACCGCTACCCTGAGACGGGCGTTCTGACGACCTCGCAGCGCGCGGAGCTCATCCAGGCCTATGAAGCGATTCTCGAAGGCATGGACCTGCAGCTCGTGCAGGACGACGCCTCGGGCATCCGCATGAAGCTGCCGGTGGGCGTCGTCGGGTTCGACCGCTACGAGCCCCCCTTCGTCCGCTATGAGCCGCTCGGCGATCTTGACGCCCATGCGCTGCTCATCAGCCAGCAGGGCGGCGGCGAAGAGCTGGCGGGTCTTTATGAGATCATGCAGACGCTGGAAATCGTGCCGCCCGAAGGCCCGCGCACGCTGAGCCGCGACGGGTTCATTCTGGAAGGCATGGACGGCGCTGTCCACTCCTTCACCAAGGTCTCGCTCCGCGATGGTCAGATCAAAGGCTACAGCCTGATCTGGCCCGCCGGGGACGAACAACGCCGCAGCCGCGTTCTGGACGAAATGGACGCCAGTTTTGAGCGCGTCGACGGCGTGCTGGACCCCAATATCGTGCCGCCCAGCGAAGACCAGGCGGCCGATCTCGTGTCGGGCCTTGCGGTCCGCAAGCCCCGGCTGGCCCGGACCGGCATCTTTATCGACAACGCGGGCTCGGTTCTGACCGTGGCTGACGCCGTCACGCAATGCAGCGGGGTCGAGATCGACGGAGGCATCGCCGCCAGCGTGGCCCATGTCGACAGCGCCCTCAACCTTGCGGTGCTCACCCCGGATGAGCCCCTGAGCCCCCGCGCCCATGCCGCATTCTCGGATGGCGTGCCGCGCCTTCAGGCCAAGGTGGCTCTGGCCGGTTTCCCCTATGGCGGCGTGCTGACAACGGCGGCCATGACCTTTGGCACATTGGCGGACCTGCGGGGCCTGGCGGGCGAAGAGCAGTTCGACCGTCTGGACCTGGAAGCCACTGCCAGCGAAGCGGGAGGCCCGGTCTTTGACAACACGGGCCGTGTGATCGGGATGCTGGTGCCCACCCCCACCCCGGACGGCAAGCAGCTTCCGGCGGATGTGGCCTATACGCTCGACAGCGCCGCGATCCTTGATGCGCTCGGTTCGGCGGGCATCGGGGCGCAGACCTCGGCGGATCAGGCCTATGTGACGGATGAGCTTCTCACCGAGGCCGCTGCAAAGCTGACCGTTCTGGTGAAGTGCTGGGAGTAATCAGTCCCGCCAGAACGCAAAGGTGAACAGCGTCAGGACGGCCAGAACCTCAAGCCGTCCGGTCAGCATCGCCAGCGACAAGATCCACTTCGCCGTGTCATTGAGTCCGGCGAAATTGCCCGAGGGGCCGATCTCATTCCCAAGGCCGGGACCGATATTGGCGATCGCGGTGGCGGCGCCCGACACGGACGTGATGAAATCCAGCCCGGTCATGCCCAGCAGAACGGACAGCACGCCAATCGCGGTGATGAACACGACAAAGAACGCCATGACGGAGTTCATAATGTCAGGTGTCACCGGCTTGCCCTGATACAGCGGCACGAACACCCCATGGGGCGAATGCAATTTGCGGATCTGCGCTTTCACCGAGGCAAACACCAGTTGATAGCGGAAGATCTTGGCCGAACAGGCCGTCGATCCCGCACAGCCGCCGATCAGGCCGATGAAGAAAAACGCCGTGACGGGGAAAGATCCCCATTCCATGTAGTCCGCGCTCGCATAGCCGGTGCCGGTCATGATCGACACGATGTTGAACAAGGACTCGCGGAACGCCAGTTCGTGATCGTCGTGGAATTCCAGCAAAAGGAACCACGTCATGAACAAGATGATGACGAGCATCGTCCCGAAGAACGCCCGGATCTGACTATCACGCCACAGCGGCGCCGGGTTTCCGGCGACAAGCTGCACGTAACGCACGAAGGGCAGCGCGGCGAGGATCATAAACACGACCGCCACGTAATGCGCTCCGGCCCCGTAGGCGCCAAAGGATGAATCCGTGGTCGCCATCCCGCCGGTGGAGACCGTTGTAAGCGCGTGGACGAGCGCCTCAAAGGGATGCATGCCAGTGGCGACATAGGCGATCCCGCAAGCCACGGTCAGCCCGATATAGATCACCGAAATACGGCTCGCGATCTCGGCCGCCCGCGGGAGGATCTTGCCCATCGTGTCGAAGGCTTCGGATTTGAAGATCTGCATCCCGCCAACCTTCAACTCGGGCAAGAACACCATCGCCACGACAATGATCCCGACCCCGCCCAGCCATTGCAGGATCCCGCGCCACAGCAAAATGCCACGCGGCAGGTCATCTAGCCCGCTGATCACTGTGGCACCCGTTGTGGTCAGCCCCGACATCGCTTCAAAGAACGCATCGGTCAGATCCAGATAAGGTGGCCCCAGCATCAGAGGAATGGCACCGAACGCGGGCAAAACGAACCACACCAGCACGGTCAAAAGGAACGTCTGCCGGATCGAGAGCCCCGCCTGCACCCCATTTCGGCAGGCCAATGATGTCACGGATCCCGTCAGGATGGTGATGATCGCTGCTTCCGCGAAAACGGGCCAATGGCCGTTCTGTGCGAACACATCGGCAGCCAATGGCACGATCATCGCGACGCCCAAAGCGACAACGAGCAGGCCAATCACATATCCAACAGGGCGCAGATCCAGCATGATCCCCGCGATGGCGCCTGCGCGGCGCTCTGTCAAGCGGGCTCAGCCGCGGTGAATCAGGCTGCTGAACAAATGAGGATCGACGCTCAGAGCAGAGAACGTATCCCCCAACGTCAGAACCGACACGGCGTCATGGCTGTGCAGGCTCTCCTGATGGCTGGCGACAATGCGGAAATCTCCGATCCGGCGATCGTCGCGCAGAGCCTTGTAGAACAGGCGGCCCGCGTCTTCGACAAAGATCGGGTTCGCTGCGTTGAGCTCCGCAAAGGCCTGTTCATCCTCACGTTTCACCATGACCTGAGTCTCTGTCGGCACTGCTCCACGACACAGATCAATCAGATCCTCGAACCAGAGCGGTGCATCGGCGCTGTCCTCGACCACAACCGAAATCCGCGCAACGGATCTTTGCGAATGCGGCGTTGCCAGCTGGCCGCGCATCTGCCGCGCATGCTCGCTCAGCTCGAGCGAACAGGGACAGGTGGAGGAGTAGACGTAATCCAGGTGAACGATCCTGCGGCGCACCCCCTTTGCCTCCACCAGTTCGAGCGCGATGTCGTAATATTGAAAGCCCGACAGGCCCGAGCGCAGGGATTCGATCCGGTCCGGGAAGGAAAAGCGCATCATCAGGCGCGCATCCAAGCTCTCCAGATCCTCTTTGTAGGCATCGAGCGCCTCGGCCAGCACCTCAAAGGAAAAGCTTTTCTCCGCATGGCGATAGAAGGTGCGCATGATGCGCGACATGTTGATGCCCTTCTTGCCTGCCTCGAGGCTGACAGTGCCGGTGACCGAGGCCTCCAGCGTCAGATCGCCGTTGTCGCGCGTGTGAAACCTCACCGGCAGGCGGAAGTTGGAAATTCCCACATGCTCGATCGCAGCTTTGGCGCCCTTGATCAGGCTTTCCGGACCGTTCTGAAGATCGGGGAGAGAGGCTTTATACGCCTCGTCCACGCTGAATTCCTCGGGATAGGCGCGCGCCAGGGCCGGATAGTTCGATACCTCGCGCCCCGGCAACAGCCGCGCGATGCGCGGATCCAAATCAGAGACCTCTTCGGGCGTGACCGCTTCGGCCCAGCCTCGCAGCAGCTCCAAGGCCCGCGCTGCCTCGTCCCGGTTCGTCATGACGATCTCCTCTTTCCCCAGATATGGGATCAACGCCGCCAGGCACCACCCGGTTCCCACTCTTTTGGTCCAAAATATCTTGGGGAAGCGCCTCGGTCGGGGGGCAAGCCCCCAACTGATCTGCGCGCTCAGGCTCCGATCCGTGTCACAGCCCGCGCCGCAAATCAGTGAGCAAATCCTCTGCCGCTTCCAGCCCGCAAGACAGGCGCAAAAGCCCCTCGGTGATACCCAGCTCCGCCCGCAATTCGGGCGCCAAACGCTGATGGGTGGTGGTCGCCGGATGGGTGATGATGGACTTGGCGTCCCCAAGGTTGTTCGAAATCGTCCAGATCTCGCACGCGTTCATCACCTTGAACGCCGCCTCCTTCGACCCGCAATCCACGGATAACACGGTGCCCCCGGCCCCCATCTGACGCATCGCCAGATCGTGCTGCGGATGCGACGGCAACGCGGGGTAGAGTACCCGCAGATCGTCACACAACGCCTGCGCCAGCGTGGTCGCCGTTTCGATCTGCGCCCGCACGCGCAGCTCCATCGTCTCTAGCCCCTTGAGCAGAACCCATGCGTTGAACGGCGACATCGCCCCGCCGGTATGCTTCATGTAGGTCTCCACCGGGCCGCGGATGAGGTCTTTGGCGCCCAAGATCACACCGCCCAGAACCCGGCCCTGCCCGTCGATATGCTTGGTCGCGGAATAGACCACCAGATTGGCACCGCTGGGGATCGCCTGGGACAGCACCGGCGTGGCAAAGACGTTATCGACAATGACAAGCGCCCCGACCGCATGGGCCAGATCGCTGACGGCGGCGATGTCCACCAGCTCAAGCGTCGGGTTGGCCACGCTTTCAAAGAACACGGCGCGGGTGTCTTCGCGAATCGCGGCGCGCCACGCGTCCAGATCGGTACCATCGACAAAGGTCACATCGACCCCGAACCGGGCCAGCACATCTTCCAGAACGTAGCGGCACGATCCAAACAGCGCCCGCGCAGAGACCACATGATCCCCGGCTTTCAGCACCGAGGTCAGCGCCCCAGACACCGCTGCCATGCCGCTGGCGGTGGCAAAGGCGTCCTGCGCCCCTTCAAGCGCCGCGATCCGGTCTTCGAACATCGCGACCGTCGGATTGCCGTAGCGGGCATAGATGAATTCATCCGGACCGCTTTGCGTGAACCGCGTCTCGGCGGCTTCGGCAGTGTCGTAAACGAAGCCCTGAGTCAGGAACATCGCTTCGCTGACTTCCCCGTACTGGCTGCGCCTCGTTCCGCCATGAACGGCGAGGGTGCGCTTGTCTTTCGTCGTCATCCTGACCTCCGGCCACAAAAAAACCCGACACCGAAAAGGCATCGGGCGGACCCGGTGCCTCTTTAGCGGAATGTTTTGCGTGGCCCGCAATTCGGCTCAAATCGCCACGTAGAGGCGAATTGACGGCAAAAACGTCGCTCCGTCAAGCGCATCGTTACGATGCCGTTACCTAGGTTTAACGCGCCTGTCGCAGCCTTTTCCTAAGCACCAGAGGCAAGGAACCTTGCGAGGACCCGATGACGACGCTGGCGATCAATGCAGGTGATCCGGCGGTGCGCGCCGCGCTCAGGCCCGCTCTTGCACGCCTGTCGCCCGGCGCTCCGATCGTCATAATGATCCACGGGTTTCGCTATTGCCCGTCAGGACAGGCCACCGACCCACATTGCCATATTCTGTCCGACGCCCCCGCGATTCACCATTGGAAAGCGGTTTCCTGGCCCGGTCAGTTGCAGATTTCCGACCATGGTGGGTTGGCCATCGGTTTTGGATGGCCCGGCGCGGGGTCGATCTGGGCTGCGCATCGCCGGGCCGAGCAGGCCGGGCATGATCTCGCGGATCTGATCGCTGAGATCGCGTCCATGGCGCCGGGACATCCTGTTCATCTGATCGCGCATTCGCTCGGCGCGCGCGTCGCGCTCCACGCGATTGCGCGAAGCCCCGCGCATCGCGTTCGCAGGGCCATTTTGATCACGCCCGCGGTCTTCGCCCGCGAGGCGACCGCTCTGGCAACCACGGACGGACTGCGTCATGCGGAAGTGTTTTCGATCCTCGGGCATGAAAACACGCTGTTCGACTGGCTGCTCCGCCTGGCCCTGCCGCTTGAAGGGCCGACGCTTGGACGCGGCGGGCCCGATCTGCCGCACTGGCTGGACCTGCATCTTGGGCGCACTCCCGTTCTGGAAGCGCTCAAAGGGCTGGGCCACGCCATCGACGCTCCACGCGCCCGCATCTGCCACTGGTCGGGTTACGTTCGGGACGGCGTTTGGGGGCTTTACCGGGCGATCCTGCACCGCCCGGCGGAAACGCCGCTGCCGCTGCTGCGCGATCTGATGACCGCCGGGGCAGAGCCCGCGGCCCGTGCATCCGCGCCGCCCTTTATCGGTCAGCCGGAAACCTCGCTCTAGACCAAATGCAAGGCTTAGGTCAGCCGCGCTCTTCGTCGTCGTCTTCGATCATGTAGGCGTTGAGCGAGATGAACATGCCCATCAGCCCCAGAGCCATGAGGATCGGGAACACAAAGGTCTCCACCGTGACCCAGACCTCATCGCTCTGGGTGCGCCAGACCAGTTCATTGAGCCCCGCAAACAGCGCCAGCATCGCCATCACCCGCCAGGTGAGCTTCATCCAGCCCGCGCGCTCCATCGGGATCATCTCGCCCAGAAGGGCCTGAAGCCAGCTTTCCCCGCGCAAGAGCCCGATCCCCAGCAGCCCGGCCATGGTCGCATAGACAATCGAGGTCTTCATCTTGAAGAACCTCTCATCGTTGAACCACGCGGTGAGCCCGCCAAAGAAGATGACCATGACGGCGGTAAAGATCTGCATCCGGCTCAGCTTCCCGGTCAGCGCCCAAAGCACCGCCATCGCCGCCAGCAAGATCGGGATAAAGACCAGTGCGGACACGATGAAGCCGGACATTTCCGTTCCAAACAGCGTGAAGCTGTCATCCTTGATCCGCATGTAAATCACGAAGAAGGCCAGTGTCGGGCCCAGTTCGAGCGCCTGCTTCTGCCAGCCGGGGATCTGTTTTTCGGCCATGGATCAGCCTCCTGTCTGCACGATGACCGCACCTAACGCGATCAGGCCCATCAGCGCCACCCGCCGTGGTCCGGTCTTTTCGCGCAAGAGCACCCATCCGATCAAGGCCGCGAACACGGTCGAGGTTTCCCGCAGCACCGCCGACTGGCCGACATGCCCCACCCGCGTGGCCAGCATGACACCGCCAAAGCTGACATAGGCCACCACGGCGCCCAACAGCCCGCGCGGGATCAGCTCTCGCAGGGGCGGCGGGCTGGGCATGCGGTGCCAGCGGACCCAGGCCAGAACCGGGAAATCCAGCGAAGACAGCAGGAAGAACCACACCAGGAAGGTCAGCGGATCGGCCGCCTGGCGAATGCCCCAGGCATCATAGGTCGTATAGATCGCCACCGTCAGCCCGCCCGCAAAAGCCCAGCTCAGCCCTGCAATCAGGGCCTGCCGGTCGATCTGCTCTTCGCTCAGGTTGCGCAGCGCCAGCAACAGGATGCCGCCCGACAGGCACGCGATACCGATCCATTGCAAGGCGGTGTAATGCTCTGAAAACAAAGCGATCGCGGCAAGCACCGTCACCAGCGGCCCCGTGCCACGCACGACCGGGTAGACGACAGTGTAGGCCGCCCGCTGATAGGCAAAGGCCATGGCCAGCTTGTAGACGAAATGGATCGCGACCGCGCCCAGAAGGATCACCACCAGCCGCCCGCTAGGCCAAGGCACCGCCCACAAAGCCAGCGGCAAGGACAGCAGCGCCAACCCGGCATCCATCGCCCCGCGCGCCATCCACGGATCCAGCTTACCTTTCTGAAGCGCTCCGAACAGCGCGTGGAAGAAGGCCGACATAAGCGCGAGCAGCGCCGCGACCCGCACACCTTCGGGCGTGCCCGCGATGGAGAGGAGCCAATCGCTCACCGCGATCCGACGTAGCGGCCCATGCCTTCACGAAGATCGAAACCCGCCTCCTCATAAAGCGGCACGGCCCGTTTGTTGGGGATGACGGAAATGAAACAGGTGTCCGGCAGGTTATCCTGGGTCCAGGCTTCGAGCCGCGCCAGCATTCCGGCGGCCAGCCCCTGTCCGCGATGGTCCGGATGCACGGCCATATCTGACAGCAGAGCATGCACGCCGCCATCGCCGACCAATCGCAGCATCCCGATCAGCGTCCCGTCCTCATCGCGCAGGCTGATCACGAAAAGCTCACCGCCGAGCCCTTTGCGGGCCGCGTCCAGGCTGCGTTCGCCCAGTTCGCAAGCCGCGCGCAGGGCCAGGTATTCTTCCGGTTGGGGCGCCGTGTTTGTCCAGGTAATCATAGTTAGTCCTCCAGACCCGTCAGGGCACGGGCAAACTCTTCTGGCTCGAACGGGGCCAGATCGTCGATCTGCTCGCCCACGCCGATGGCGTGGATCGGCAGGCCGAACTTGTCGGCAAGCGCCACGAGCACGCCGCCACGCGCGGTGCCGTCCAGTTTCGTCATCACCAGCCCGGAGACATCGGCCAGCTTCTGAAACGCTTCGACCTGGTTCAGCGCGTTCTGGCCCGTAGTGGCATCGAGAACGAGCAGCGTGTTGTGCGGCGCATCGGGGTCTTTTTTGCGGATCACGCGCACGATCTTGGCCAATTCCTCCATCAGGTCCGCGCGGTTCTGCAGACGCCCGGCGGTGTCGATCATCAACAGATCGGCCCCATCTGCTTCGGCCTTCGTCATCGCCTCATAGGCCAGCGAGGCCGGATCAGAGCCTTCGGGCGCGGTCAGCACCGGCACGCCCGCACGCTCCCCCCAGACCTGAAGCTGCTCCACCGCCGCGGCACGGAACGTATCGCCTGCGGCGATCACGACCGATTTCCCGGCGGCGCGGAACTGGCTGGCGAGCTTGCCGATGGTCGTGGTCTTGCCCGATCCGTTCACGCCAACCACCAGCACCACTTGCGGTGTCTTGGCATAGAGCGGCATGGGGCGGGCCACCGGCTCCATGATGCGGGTGATTTCCGAGGCGAGCAGCGTCTTGATCTCGTGGACCGAAAGCTTCTTGCCAAAGCGGCCCTCGGCCATGTTGGCGGTCACGCGCAGGGCCGTGTCGACCCCCATATCGGCCTGGATCAGCAGCTCTTCGAGGCTCTCCAGCATGTCGTCGTCCAGCTCGCGCCGCACGACGGGCGCGGCCTTTCGGCCCAGCAGGCGACCGACCAGACCGGGCCGGTCCTCGGGCTCGGGCGCAGGCTCATCCAGCAGAGACGAGGTATCGAGAGGCTCGGGCTGCGGAGCTGTCGGCGCGATGGGGGCTTGTTCCTCTGGCGTCGGCTCAGGCGCGGGGTCAGCTTCAGGCTCCGGCGTCGGCCCCGGCTCGGGCTCCGCGACGTGTTCCGGTTCAGGCTCCGATTGGGGCTCTGCCTGAGGCTCCGGGGCGGGCGCTTGCTCCGCCTCGGGCTGGGCCGTCTCCGCCGCATCGAGCGCGCCCCCGTCTTCGACGATGGCTTCCAGCCCTTCGTCCAGCTTGGAGGAGGATTTGAACATCCGCTCGCGCAGCTTCTTGAAAAACGCCATGGCCTGCCTTTCCGATCGTCCTTCCTTCACCTAGCGGCACCAGAGCCGGTCTTAAAGGGCCTGCGTCGCCACGATGCTCATTGCCGTCCAAAGGAATCCGGCCTGAGCGAGCCAATAGGTCGCCCAGATCACAAAGGGCGTCAGCCGCCGCGCCGGGTGCCCGTCCCGCAGAACGAACAGCTCAAGCGAGAGCACCGCATCGGACAGGATGAACAGCCCCGCCGCAAGGGTCCAGCCGCGATTGCTCTCAGGCTGAGCGAGGGCGAGCGCCCCCATGAGGCAGATGATCACCACGTAAACCATCACCGGGGCCCGCATCGCTCCGGTGCGCGGCCATAGCAGCAACGCCATCCCAATCCCGAACAAAACCAGCCCCCCCGCAAGAGCCCAGGGCAGATTGGCCAGCCGCGCAGGGCCCGCCATCAATGCGACATAGGCCAGATGCGCGAGCGCGAAGCTGACCAGCCCGGCCAGAAAGGCCCGCTCTCCGGGGCGCGACAGGAAATAGTCCCCCGCCGACCCCAAGGCCAAGGCGAGCACCAGCCAGCCCGGAAGCCCAAGGAGCGCCGCCACCCCGGCAAGCCCCGCAACAGAGCCCGTCTTGATCGCGCTCTTGCTCCAGGACGGCCCGCGCCAACACCAGTTCAACAGGAACGCCAGAGCGAGGCTGGCGGATATGACAAGGAGAAACTCCGCAACGATCTGAACGGACAAGACTTGATCCTCTGCTCCTATGGGCTCATCACCGACCCATCGTTGCGCGAGAGGCCCCTTATGTCACGCCTGATGCTCCTGTTTTCCGTCGCGTCATTCACGCCCGTGCCGCTGATAGCCCTTGGCGCGCTGCATGGCGGGCTGTGGGCGGTCGCGGCGCTGCTGTCGATGACCGTGCTGACCTTTGCGATCGACCGGCTGATCGCCCGCACCCCGCGCCAGAACCCTCAGGCCGAATTCCCCGCCACCGATCCGCTGGCCGCCGTGCTGGCGGTCAGCCATCTGGCCCTTATGCCGCTGGTCGTGGCCGCGCTTGCTGGCCATTGGCTGGGCCTTGGCGGCAAGATCGCCCTGTTCCTCGCCGCCGGGACGTTCATGGGACAGGTGTCGAACGCCAATGCTCATGAGCTGATCCACCACGGGAATGCCCGGCTTCGCGCGCTTGGGATCGCCGTCTATGTCTCGCTGCTCTACGGGCATCACAACTCTGCGCACCGGCTGGTGCATCACGTCCATGTCGCCACACATCGCGACCCCAACAGCGCGCCGCTTGGGCTGAGCTTCTGGCGGTTCGCGCCGCGCGCCTGGATCGGCAGTTTCCGTGCCGGCTGGCAGGCCGAAAGCGCCCGGCTGCGTCACCGCCGCGCGCCCGCATGGCGGCACCCCTATGCGATCTATGTCGGCGGAGCGCTCGCGCTCGTGATACTGAGCGCAGCGCTGTGGGGGCTTGCCGGGGCGCTGCTCTACGTGGTGCTTGCCAGCTATGCTACGATCCAGCTCCTGATGACGGATTACGTGCAGCATTACGGGCTGCGCCGCCGGATCCAGCCCGATGGCCGGATTGAGCCTGTCCGTGCCTGGCACAGTTGGGATGCATGGCAGCCGTGGTCTTCGGCCATGCTGCTGAACGCGCCTCGGCATGGGGATCATCATTCTCACCCGATGCGCCGGTTCCCGGCCCTGACCCTTCCAGGGTCGGACGGAGCCCTCCTGCCTCGCCCCCTGCCCGTTATGGCGGCGATTGCACTTGTCCCACGCCGCTGGCGCAAGGTGATGGATCCCCGCGCACGGGCTGTGATGGCTCGCCATCCGGGCGATCACGCCTGACAAAATCCAACCACCAGCCGGTAAAGTGGCCGGATAAACGGCGCCCAGTTGATCTTTTCCGATGATCGGCGCTTAGCGGAACAGTTTGTGGGCCTCGGCCTCAATCTTCGCGGCGCAGTCCTTGACGAAGGACCGCTCCACCTTGTGCGCCCGCGCGATCTGATCGACGGACTGCTCGCCCTTGAGCGCCGCCAGACCCATTTCGGCCTGCGCCTGCGGATCGTTCTCCGCCGGGTTCGCCTTTTTGATCTTCGGGGGGATCAGGGCAGCATCGATGTCGATGCCATGCTTTTTGACCAGCTCATCCATGTAGCTGTTGCGGCGCGGGCGGTTGTTTTCGGCCTCTTCCAGGCGCGGTTTCATCCGGCGGGCCCAGAAATGGACGCCGCAGGTGTTGTCGGTCAGCGCATCGAACACATCATTCTTGCGCCGGGTCAGGATCATGAAATTCCGATGCTTGAACGAGATCGGATAGAATGCGTCCTGCGGCTGCGCATGTTTGATTTCGCCCGTCTTCTCAAGGAAGTAGGTCACAGAGGCAGGGCCGGTGAAACCCCAGTCCTGCGCGGTCATGTGGACCGGTTCCCCGGCGTCCTTATGGGCCTGAAGCTCCTCCTGCTGCCAGGGCTTGAGCCAGGGCGCGATGGCGTATTCGTCCTGGAAGAACTCCAGCAAACCATCCAGCGTCTTGCTGTCCTTGGGCAGGCCCAGCACCGCGTTGCAGACCAGGCCGGGCTTCTCCCAGCCGAACACGAACGGGCTGTCAAAGGCAAAGGGCTGGCGGCAATACATATCCGCATCGACCCAGATCTTGTCCGTCTTCTTGAGAAGATGCAGCCGCCACATATCGGCATGGATCGCGGGGCTGCCGGTGCGCACATGGCGCAGCATTGGCTCCGAGGGGAAGATTTCCTCCGCGTCCCCGGCGTGGACGCCTTCGGGCAGGTTCGGGATCGGCTCGTAGGAATAGAGCGTGGTGTGGTGCCCGGCATCGGCAAAGCTCTTGAGGCAGAGCTGTTCGAGCCAGGACAGGCGCCCGCCGATCCAGAGACTTGCGATTTCAGGAAGATCGGCCATGGGACTACTCCGGTTACTGCGCTTGGCTTAGCCAGTGAAACAGGCTCTGTCCATGGCGCGATAAGGGCGGTTGTGCGGCCTTAGCCGCCTGTGTCGCCCGGTGACAACGCCGTGGCCTTCAGCAGCGCGTGCAGCCGCATCCCCGGCTCAAGCCCCATCTCGCGCAGCGACCGTTTGGTGATCCGGGCGATCAACCGCGCCTCGCCCGAGGCCAGCCCGACAGCCACGCCGGGGCCGTGGCCGGGCGCCAGATCCGTGATCGTCACCGGCAAATGGCTCAGCGCCGAAAGCCCCTGCGGCGGGGTCAGCATCAAGGTGACATCATGGGCGGGTATGCGCAGGCGGCGGGTTTCTCCGGGCGCGCCCACGCGGCCCGGAAGCCAAAGCGTCCCCTCGCCCACGCGCAGCGCGGTCAGATCGTCGCGAGGGTCGTAGGCGCCCACCTCGGCTTCGACCACAGCGCCCGCTTGCCGGGGACCCAGCCGCGCGGCGGCGTGGGGGTCAGACAGCACATCGCTGAGCGGGCCATGCAGTTGCACGCGCCCCGCCTCCATCACCCAAAGCCGATCGGCCAGGCGGGCCACTTCAGACAGGTCGTGACTGACATGGATCATCGGGATCGTCGCGCTATCGCGCAGGGCCTCTAGGATCGGAAGCAGCTCCTCGCGCCGGGCCTGATCGAGCGCGGAGAGCGGCTCATCCAGCAGCAGCACCTGCGGTGACGCCATCAGCGCGCGGGCAAGCGCCACGCGCTGCCGCTCTCCGCCCGAAAGCGCGGCGGGGCGGCGCGACAGCAGCGGCGCCAGATCGCACATCGCAATGATGCGTTCGCGCTCGGGCGGGGTTGGCGCGCGCTTTTCGGCAAAGCGCAGGTTCCCCGCCACGTCGAGATGATCGAACAGACGCGCGTCCTGGAACACCACGCCAACGCCGCGCTTATGCGGCGGCAGGTGGCGGCGGCCTTCCTGCCAGACGGCATCACCCAGAGCGACCCGCCCCGCCGCGCGCTCCAGCCCCGCGATGCAGCGCAGCAGGGTCGTCTTGCCACAGCCCGACGGCCCGAAGACAGAGGTCAGCCCGGGCGGCACATCGCCCGCGACCTCCAGCGTGAAATCGGGCCGCTCAAGCCGCAGATCGACGTGCAGAACGCTCATGCCGCACGCACCGGAAAGCGGCGCCCGGCCACATAGACGGCGATCAGCACGACCATGGAAAAGAGCAAAAGGATCAAGGACAAGCGATGCGCGCCTGCATAATCCATCAGTTCCACCCGCTCATAGAGCGCGATGGAGATGACGCGGGTTTCGCCTTCGAGATTGCCGCCCACCATCAGCACGACACCGAATTCCCCGACCGTGTGAGCAAAAGCCAGCACAATGGCGGTGATGTAGCCGCGCAGCGCAAGAGGAGAGGCGACGGTGAAGAACGCATCCAACGGCCCCGCGCGCAGGGTCGCGGCGGCGTCCATGGGCGCGCGGCCCACCGCTTCGAACGCGGCCTGAAGCGGCTGCACCGCGAAGGGCAGCGAATAGAGGCAGGAGGCAATCACCAGCCCGGTGAAGCTGAACGACAGCGGTGCACCGAACACGGATTGCCACGCCGCGCCAAACCCGCTTTGCGGGCTGAACGCGATCAGCAGGTAGAACCCCATGACAGTGGGCGGCAACACGAGCGGCAGCGCCGTGATCGCCTCGACCGCGGGGCGCAGCCGCGACCGGGTGCGCGCCAGCCACCAAGCCAGCGGCGTGCCCAGCAGCATGAGCAGCAGCACCGTGACCCCGGCCAGCCGGAAAGAAAGCCAAAGGGGCGCCAGATCGCTCACGGCGTCACCGCCTCGGGGGCGTCATAACCATGGTCCTCCAGCAGCGCGCGCCCTTCGTCACTTTGCAAAACGGCAATGAACCTCTCCGCCCCCGGACCGGGGGACAGCACGATCATATCCTGCCGGATCGGCGCGTGCAGATCACCGGGCACATCCCAACGGCTGCCACCGACCGGCGTGAGCGCGGCAGCCAGAAAGCCCAGCGGCGCATTCCCCGTCGCGACCAGCCCAGCGGTCTGGCCGATGTTCTGGCCCATCACCAGCGGAGCATCCTGCGCCAGACCGAGCGCGTCCAGAACCTCGGCCCCGGCGCGGCCATAGGGAGCCAGATCGGGATTGGCGATGGCGATCACCCGTGCGCCGCGCAGGGCTGCCACCGGATCCTCCCCAATCAAAGCCGGGTCCGCCGACCACAGCACGAGCCGCCCGACCGCATAAGGCTGCGCGGTGCCGCGTCCCTCGGCCTCCAGGGCAGCAGGGCGCGCCTGATCCGCCGCCAGGAACAGATCGAACGGCGCGCCATGGCGGATCTGCGCATAAAGTGCCCCAGTGGCGCCGCCCGACAGCCGCACGTCCCAGCCTTCGTCAGTCATAATCGCCGCGATCTCTTGGGCCGCGGGCAGGAAATTTGACGCCACCGCCACGCGCAGCGTCTCCGCCCGCGCAAGGGCGGGAAGCAGGCTCAGGAGCAGAGCAAGGGCGCGCAACATAGGCCAAATCCTTTGATCACCGGCGCAGAAAGCCACCGCGCGTTGGCAAGCGCAAGCCCCGCCCCCTTTGAGCGATATACAAAAGATAGCTCTTTCCAAGCCGCCCCATCGCGCTGTAGGCTGCTTAAAAGGGCGCAAACAGGCGAGGCAAAGCCCATGTCCATTGAGCCGGAAGGGCGGTTCCCGATCGATTTGTCGGGCAGTACGAAACGCGACGTTCGAACGCAGTTCGCCGCGCTGTGCTGGCGCATGAACAAAGGCAAATGCGAAGTCCTGCTGATCACCAGCCGCAACACCGGCCGCTGGGTGACCCCAAAGGGATGGCCGATGGACGGCTACACCGCCTCGGAAGCCGCCGCTCAGGAAGCCTGGGAAGAAGCCGGCGTCACCGGCAGCGTCAGCACTCAGGCGGTCGGAGTTTACTCCTACATCAAGCCCCTGGACCGCACACAACTGCCCTGCCTTGCCATGGTTTTTCCGCTCAAGGTCAAGACGTTGCACGAAAGCTGGCCGGAAAAGCACGAACGCAAGCGCAAGTGGTTCCCATTGCGCAAGGCGGCCTCGAAGGTCGATGAGGATGAGCTGCGCCAGATCATCCTGCGCTTTGACCCCCGAAAGGCGTGAGCTTGCCTCATGGCGCCCCCGCGCCCATGTTAGTCCCATGATCCGTTACGAGCTGAAATGCGACCGGGGACACCGGTTTGAGAGCTGGTTTGCCTCCTCTAGCGCCTTCGACACACTGGCTGCCGCAGGAAAGTTGTCCTGCGCGCGGTGCGGATCGTCTCATGTCGAAAAGGCGCTCATGGCCCCGGCCAGGGCGAGCGTCGACACGGACAAGCCCCTTTCGACCCCGACGCCTGAACAGGAGGCAATCGACCGGCTCCGCCAAGAGGTCGAAGCCAATTCCGAGGATGTCGGCCTGCGCTTCGCCACCGAAGCCCGCGCGATGCATGAAGGCGATGTCCCCGCGCGCCAGATCCACGGCCAAGCCAAACCCGACGAGGCACGCAAGCTGATCGAAGACGGCGTGCCGGTCCTGCCGCTGCCATTCGGGCCGAAGCAGAAGGCAAACTGATCAGGACGGCAAGGCCCAGCCCTGACGCTCCATTTCAGCCCGCAGCGCGGCCCGGACCGATTGCGCCCCTTCGGCCCGAGACTGGGTGATCGCCGCCCGAACCCCGCTCAGATCGCTGCGGCGGATCATGTGCTTGACCGGTCCGATGGAGGCCGGGCGCATGGACAAGGCGTCGAACCCTAGGGCGGCAAAGCACAGCGCCTCGAACGGGCGCCCTGCGTCTTCGCCGCAGAAGCTGATCGGTGTGCCCGCCGCCTTGGCGCGGCCCACGATATGTTCCAGCAAGCCCAGGAAGCTGACATTGAGCGTGTCATAGCGCCGCCGGACCAGTTCGTTTTCACGATCCGCCGCAAAGAAGAACTGTTTGAGATCGTTCCCACCGACAGAGATGAAATCGACCTCTTCGAAGAAGGCGTCTGGCGCGAAGGCCATGGAGGGGGTCTCCAGCATCGCGCCGATCTCGACCGATGATGGGACGGGGTGGCCCAGGATCCGCTCGCGGTGCAGAGCCTTGTCCATCTCAGCCCGCGCCGCGCGGAATTCTTCAAGCTGCGCGATGAAGGGGAACATCACCGTCAGCGGACCACCCGCAGCCGCCCGGATCAGGGCCTGAAGCTGCATCCGCAACACGCCCGGCTTGTCCAGGCCAACGCGGATCGCCCGCCAACCCAGGGCCGGGTTCGGCTCATCCACGGCCTTCATATAGGGCAGCACCTTGTCCGATCCGATGTCGAGCGTGCGGAACGCCACCCGCTGCCCCTGCGCCGCCTTGAGCACACGCGCATAAAGGTCCGAAAGCTCCGCCCGCTTGGGCATCTGGTTGCGCACGAGGAACTGAAGCTCCGTTCGGAACAGCCCCACCCCTTCGGCGCCGGACTCTTCCAAAGAGGGCAGATCGGCCATCAGCCCCGCGTTCATCTGCAAAGACACCCGCTGCCCATCGAGCGACTGGGCCGGCTCATCGCGGATCGAGGCATAGCGTTCCTGCGCGCGGGCCTGCATCGCGATCTTGTCGCGAAAAGCGGTGGACACCGTGTCATCAGGGCGCAGATGGACGATGCCCTGATCGCCATCGACCAGGATCGGATCGCCATTGAGCGCCTCGGTCGTCACCCCGCGTGCATGGATCACAAGCGGGATCGCCCAGGCGCGGGCCACGATGGCGGCGTGGCTCCCAACAGAGCCCTCTTCCAGCACGATGGCCCGCAGGCGCTTGCCGTAATCCAGCAGCTCGCCGGGACCGATATTGCGGGCGACAAGCACCGGATTGTCCGGCATCTCTGCCCCGGTTTCCGTGCCCTGCCCGGTCAGCATCCGCAGCAGCCGGTTAGAGATGTCGTCCAGATCGTGCAGCCGTTCGCGCAAGTAGGGATCGGCCGCGTTGCCCATCCGGGCGCGGGCGAGGCTTTGTTCTTTCTCCACGGCCGCCTCGGCAGAGAGACCGCTTTCCACATCCTCAAGCATCCGCTTGATCCAGCTGCGGGAATTGGCAAACATCCGATAGGTTTCCAAAACCTGCCGCTGATCGCCATCCGTGGACCCGGCCGCCGCGTTGAGCATGTCATCCACAGAGACCCGCAACCGCTCCACCGCGTCCTCAAGCCGGGTTTTCTCCGCCTCCGGGTCGTCGCTGACCGGGTTCGTGACCACGACCCGCGGCTCATGCAGCCACACCTGCCCCATGGCGGCGCCTTCCTGGGCCGAGCCGCCCCGGACCAGGACCGCCTGCTTGTGCCGCGCCGCCAAAGCCGCGCCCTCTCCGACGAAGGCGCCCAGCTCGGCCATCTCGGCCAGGACCATGGCGACGATCTCAAGCGCATAGACCTCATCTGCGGTCATCTTGCGGCTGTCATGGCTTTGCACCACCAGCACGCCCATGGCATCGCCCAGCCGTTGGATCGGCACACCGCAGAAGGAGGCAAAGCGCTCCTCCCCGGTTTCGGCCATGTAGCGGTATCCCTTGGTCCCCGGCGCGTCGTCGGTGTTAAGCGTCGATTTGAACCGGGCCACGCGCCCGACAAGCCCCTCACCGATCCGCAGCCGCGTCTGATGGACGGCCTCGGCGTTCAGACCATAGGTCGCGCAGAGCTCCAGCGTGTCGCTGTCGCGGAACAGATAGATCGAGCAGACCTCGGTCGCCATGGATTTCGCGATCAGCTCGACGATCTCGTCGAGCCGCGCCTGTCCGGCTTCTTCACTCGCCAAGGTATCGCGCAAGCGGCCAAGCAGCTTGCGACTCTCGCTTTCGCTCCGTTCGGGCATTCAGCTCTCCCCAGGCGCCATCCGCCCATCCGCAACTATAGGCAGTGCTGGATCAAAGCGAAACAGCGCAATGGATGCGCCATCACACAGGCGAATACCTGCTTTTCATTTCAGCGCATTGACGCACACCTGTCTGAAAAAGCGTCACAAATCGCTCGCCCATTCGCCCGCACGCATGACGGGCTCAGCGCGTCCGTCCTTGATGCCATCGACATCCATCTCTCCGCTGCCGATCATCCAATCCACGTGGATCAGGCTTTCATTGCCGCCCCGCGCCGCGATCTCCTCGCGGCTCATGCCGGGATCGGTGAAGCACTTCGCATAGCACTGGCCCAGAGCGATGTGGCTGGCCGCATTCTCATCGAACAGAGTGTTGAGGAACAGCAGACCCGATTGTGAAATCGGAGATCCATGAGGCACCAGAGCCACCTCCCCAAGGCGGCGCGCGCCCTCATCGGTGTCGAGCAGGTTAAGCAGCACGGCCTCACCCCGGCTCGCCTTGGCTTCGACAATGCGGCCGCCTTCAAAGCGGACTTCAATGTTCTCGATCAACGTGCCCTGATGAACGAGCGGCTTGCTCGCCCGTGCCGTGCCGCAGACGCGCGCCGCATCGGGCGTGGTGAACACCTCCTCCGTCGGCATGTTGGGCGAACACAGAACGCCGGTCTTTGACACCGACGCCCCGCCGGACCATGCGTGATCCCGCGCCAGTCCGACGGTCAGATCGGTGCCCGGCGCGCGGAAATGGAGCGCATCGAACCGCTTGTCATTCATCCAGTCCACCCGCGCCCGCAGGGCATCGGCATGGGCAGCCCAGGCCGCGACCGGATCGGGCTGATCCGCCCGCGTGGCGGCAAAGATGGCTGCGGCCAGCTTCGCGACGGCCTCGTCTTCGGGCAGATCGGGGAACATCGCCCGCGCCCAGGCCGCGCCGGGATAGGGCACGATGTTCCAGTTCACCTCAAAATTGGTGATCTTCTCCATCGCGGGGCGCCCGGCCACGGAGGTCGCCTTGTTCGCCCGCGCAACCTTTGCCGGATTCTGCTCGGCCAGCATCATGGGGTTATCCGCCACCACGGCCATCCGCGCGACGCCCTGCCCATAGGCCGCCGCCTGGGCCTCAAACAGCCATCCGGGCGCTCGGTCGAACACATCGCCCTGCCCGTGCTGGAACCGGGCCAGGGTGATTTCCTCATCGCTCAGGATCGGGGTCACCAGCCCGCCGCCCGCGCGGTAGGCGTGCTCCGCGATCTTGCGCACCAGGGGCAGCGCCTCCACCGGCGCGGTGATCAGAAGATCCTGCCCGGGCTGCAGGTTCACGCCGCGCTTCACGGCCAGTTCGGCCAGCTTGTCCAGAAGGGTCGGGTCAATGGCGGTCATGGGGGTCTCCTTAGGGGGCGGCATGCCTTGCCGCGACCCTATCGCGCCCATGCGCCGCGTGCTAGGCAGCGCGCGCAACCCATCCCGAACGGAGCCCCCATGACCCGGATCATCGAATCGCTCGCCCAGATCGCCGCCCCCTATCAGGCCGCTTTCGTGGATTTGTGGGGCTGCGTGCATGACGGGGTGAAGGCCCACCCTGAGGCCGTCGCCGCGCTGCAAGCCTTCCGCGCCAGCGGCAAGGTGGTGATCCTGGTGACGAACTCTCCGCGCCCGCATGGCGATGTGGAGACACAGCTCGACAGCCTCGGCGTGCCGCGCGACGCCTATGACGCCATCGCCTCCTCGGGCGATTCGGCACGGGCCGCGATGTTTCGCGGCGTGGTGGGCGAAAAGGTCTGGTTCATTGGCCAGCCCCATGAAACCAGCTTCTTCGACCCGATGCAGATCATCAAAGACCCCGCCGACATCACCCGCGTCCCGCTGGATGAGGCCGAGGGTATCGTCTGCTGCGGTCCCGAAGACCCGATGGCTGATCCGTCCGCCTATCGCCCGCAATTCCTGCTGGCCAAGCAAAACGGGCTGAAGCTGCTCTGCGCCAACCCCGATATCGTCGTGGACCGGGGCGAGACCCGCGAATGGTGCGCGGGGGCGCTTGCCGCGCTCTACACCGATATGGGCGGCGAAAGCCTCTATTTCGGCAAGCCCCACCCGCCGATCTACGATCTGGCCCGCCGTCGGCTGGCCGCTCTGGGCCATGACATCCCCGATGCAGCGATTCTCGCCATCGGAGACGGCATCGGCACGGATATTGCGGGCGCCATGGGCGAGGGGCTCGATTCGCTGTTCATCACCGGCGGGCTCGCCCGCGCGGAGACGATGACGGGCGGCCAACCCGACCCGCAAAAGCTTGAGCCGTTCCTTGCGGAGCATCAGACCGCCGCCACCTACGCCATCGCCATGCTCGCCTGACGGAGATGACGCCGCGTTCTGCCCCTTGATTTTTCTGCGTCCGCAAAGTAATTTTCGTTCACTCGGCTCACCGCCAAGGATCGAAAATAACCCATGGACGATCAGATGCTCGACAATTTCCCCCGCGGCACGATCTGCATCGAAGATATCGAGATCGGTATGATGCGCTACCTGCGCAAAGAAGTGACCGACCGCGATATCGAGCTGTTTGCAGAGGTGTCGACTGACCGGAACCCCGTGCATCTGGACGATGGCTATGCGCAGGACACGATCTTTGAAGGCCGCATCGCCCACGGCATGCTGACCGCAGGGCTGATCTCTGCCGTCATCGGAGAACAGCTTCCCGGCCACGGCACCGTCTATATGGGCCAGAGCCTGAAGTTTCTCGGCCCCGTACGCCCCGGCGATGTTGTCACCGCAGAGGTCGAGGTCATGGAGATCGACCACGCCAAGCGCCGCGTCAAACTGGACACGCGCTGCCTGGTAAACGGCAAGAAAGTGCTGATCGGCGAAGCGACCGTTCTGGCCCCCAGCCGCAAGTTCGACTGACGACAGCACGCCCGCTTGGGATTCGAATATCTCGGCGGGGCACAGGCACGGCGCTCAGACCGGCGTGACCAACGCCCGCCCTTCGCTCATTGCGATCACGTTTGACAGAGCCATCCGCCCCATGGCCTCACGAACCTCTAGCGCCGCCGTGCCCAGATGGGGCAGCAGCGTCACGTTCTCCAGGGCGATCAGCGCCTCCGGCACGGTTGGTTCTTGCTCGTAGACATCCAGCCCCGCACCCTTGATCCGGCCTGTCTGCAAAGCGTCGATCAGGGCGGCTTCGTCCACCACATCGCCGCGCGCGACATTGATCAGGTAGCTGTCCGGCCCCATCGCCGCCAAGGTCTCCGCGTTGATGAGATGGCGCGATTCCCCGCCGCCAGGCACCGCGATGACCACCAGATCGGCCCAGCCCAGAAGGGCTGGCAGGTCAGGCATCTGCGTCGCCGGGACATCCACCTGTTTGGGCGAGCGGTTGAAGAACCCGATCTCCATCCCGAAGCCGAAATGCGCCCGGCGCGCCACGGCCTGTCCGATGCGGCCCATGCCGACGATCCCGAGCCGTTTGCCGCTCATATGCGTGCCGAGCAGCTGCGTGGGCGTCCAGCCGCCCCATTCCCCCCGACGCAGCATCCGCTCGCCCTCTCCGGCGCGGCGGCACACCATGAGCATCAAGGTCAGTGCGATATCCGCCGTCGCATCGGTTACGGCACCGGGCGTGTTGGTCACCGCGACCCCTGCCGCATGGGCCGCTGCGGCGTCGATATGGTTGTAGCCCACCCCGAAATTGGCCAGCAGCTTGCAGCGCAGATCGCCAGCAAAGGTGCGCGCGGTGAAGGCGTCACCGATGGTACACAAGATGGCATCGTAAGCGCCAAGCGCCTCTGCCGCCTCGCGCTCCGTCATCGGATCGGAGGATGCGCGCAGTGTCACATTGAACCGCGCCTGAGCGTCCTCGACCACGCTGTCGGGCAGCGCGCGGGTGATCAGCAGATTCATCAATGCATCCTCTCGCCATTGGCAATGGTGTGATCTGGCCCGATCAGCACGATCCCGCCTTCGGCATCCGAAAGGCCCAGCACCAGCACTTCGGACCGCACCGGCCCGATCTGGCGGGGCGGGAAGTTCACGACCGCCAGCACCTGCCGCCCGATCAGCCCGTCTGGCGTGTAATGCGCGGTGATCTGGGCAGAGGATTTCTTCTCCCCGATCTCGGGGCCGAAATCGATCCAAAGCTTGATCGCGGGCTTGCGCGCCTCGGGAAAGGGCTCCGCGCGGATCACGGTGCCAACGCGGATATCGACCTTCAGGAAGTCGTCAAATGTGATCTCGTCAGCCATTGGCCAGCTCCTTCGATCGGGCCGCCGCCGCCGCGACCGTGCGCCGGATCAGCGGGGGCAGGCCTGCCTCAGCGTCCATCAAAACCTCCAGCCCCGCCTGCGTGGTGCCGTTGGGGGACGTCACATTCCGGCGCAGCTCTGCCGGGTCGGTCCCGGATTGCACCGCCAGAGCCCCCGCCCCAGCCACCGTCGCGCGCGCAAGCTGCAGCGCCAGTGCGGGCGGCAGGCCCTCGGCCTCTCCGGCGGCGGCGAGCGTTTCGATCAAGTGAAACACGTAGGCGGGGCCCGACCCGGACACCCCCGTCACCGCATCCATCTGCGCCTCACGATCGAGCCGCACGACGTCGCCAACAGCAGACAGGAGCGCTTCCGCCGTGGCGAGCGCCTCTTCACCCGCGGTGTCATTTCCGATGATGGCGGTGATCCCCTGGCTGATGGCAGCGGGGGTGTTGGGCATGGCCCGCACGATAGGCGTGCCCGCGCCGAACACGTCTTCGAACCTGGCCAAGGTCACCCCTGCCGCGACAGAGATCACCACCGTCCGCCCGCCGCCCAGAGCCGAGACCTGCCCAAGCGCATCGCCCATCATCTGCGGCTTGACCGCGATCAGGGCCACTGCGGGCGCCTCCGGCAGATCGCCGTTGAGCGCCGCGCCCGTGCCGCGCAGCCAGTCAGACGGGTTGGGGTCGATCACATGGACGGCGTCCGGGTGCAGCCCCTGGGCCAGCCAGCCCTCCAGCATGGCCGATCCCATCTTACCGCAGCCGAGCAGCACCAGCCCCCGGCTGTTGATTTCCGTCATGTCCATGAAGGGCTCCCTCCCGCCTTGATCGGCGGGAGAGTGGCGCGCAGGGCGAAAAGGTTCAAGCCCGTCCGTAGGTTCCGCCGATGGCAATGCCCAGGGCTTCGCCGGGGTTGCGATCCGCCCAGCACACCAGTTGGAAGGCAGGGTAGAACCGTTCGGCCGACAGGACAGCCGTGGAGATCATCGTGTCGATCTGTTCCGGCCCCGCGATCTGATCGCCCGCCAGAACCAGCCCGTAGCGCCAGACCATCAGCTTCTGTTCGGTCCAGTGCGAAAACGCCCCGGCCCAGCACATGTCATTGGCGCGATTGAGGGTCTCATACAGCGCGGGAAGCCGCTCCGCCGGAGGATCCATGTCGAAGGTCGCGATCAGCCGCAGGGTCTGGTCATAGGCCGACCAGGCCAGGGTGATCGAATAGGTGCGCCATTGGCCTTCCACGGCCATGGCGATCTGATCGTCGGCGACCCGCTCAAACTCCCAGTCGTGGTGTTCGGCGATATGTTCGACAAGATCGATCGGATGAATGTCGTCGGCTTCGATGAACTGCTCGGTCAGTGCCATGGGTTCGGCCTCCTGCTTCCTAGCACGGGGCACGGGCAGCACCCCCAAAGCTAGCATCCCCTTCAAGGGAAGCGGTCTCATGCCGCTTATCCCTACGACATATGGTGCTTGTGTTTGAGGGCGCGGGTCAAACAAAATCTTGGGGATAACCCAAGACTTCGTGTATATGTCACAAAATACTGGCGAAAAAATGGGCCCGTGCCCGCTGCCAGAGTGCTCTTGGGCCAAAACCCCGTTGGCGCGGCCCGGGGGCGTGCTTATGTTCGGCCCGAACACAGACGAAAAGGGCGAGCAATGGAAGGTTTCGGATTTCTGGCGTCGATCATTATCGGCGGGCTGGCCGGATGGATCGGCAGCCGCATCATGGAAAGCAGAAACGGCCTGATCGTGAATATCCTTCTGGGTGTGATCGGGGCGACGGTTGCGAACTGGCTCCTGGGGAAGGCCGGATTTTCGGCAGAGCCGGACCTCATCCCGCAATTCATCACCGCCGTTCTGGGCGCGATCCTGTTGATCTGGATCGCCCGCGCGCTGCGCCGGTGATCCGATGACCGACAAGCCAAAACGCAAGCAGCAGGTCTTTACCCTCGTGGTCGAGGTCGGGCGCAAGCCTGGCGACGGCCTGCCCGAAGGCGCCACCGGCGGCGCGATCATGTGCTACTCTGCCGGGGTGGATGAGGCCGAGGCCGTGCGCGAGACCGTTGCGATCCTGAAGCAAGCCGATCTGGCGCCGCTGGACGTGACCGGCTACGGCACGCCCGAGGACCGCGAGGCGCAGGGCCATGAGATCACCGATGAAGAACGGGCTCTGATGGCGCGCGCGCTAGAGGAAAACGCGGTGATCGTGGCGCAGCTGACGCCTTTCTTTGGCGAAGACGAGTCCCGCCCGCGTCACTGACGCGCCAAATCAGGCAGCCCGGAAATTCAGCAGCATCCGCATCTCTTCGCGGCGCAGGACGGGCAAACGCTCTGCCCCGTCCGTGCTCGGCCACAAGGAGACGGGGATCCGCCCACACAGCCCGACCGCACGGGCGTCATACCCAGGCGCCTCTTCGACATCGGACAGCCCAACCCCATGGAGACGCTGCACCGCCCCGCCGTTGGCGATCAGGGCAGCCGGGCGATCCAGCACGATGGATCTGAGGCCGACATAGGGCCAGACGGGTTCTGCCACCACGATGGCATCCCTGCGGATCACACTGACCGGCACAAGCACTGCGTCCGTGCCAAAGAGATATTCGACATCGGTGCCCTCGATCCGCAGCGCGTCTTGCGGGGACAACACCAGATCGCGCCAGAGCCCCAGATAGGGCGCGCGGACCCGGACCGGAGCGCGCGAGGGGAACGCCGGCATCGGAACAGTGCCCGCCCAACGCACTTGCGCCAGATCACCATCGGCGGTCAGCACCATGTCGCCAGGGACAAGCGCCGAGGCCAGTCGGCGCCCACGGGGGGTCTCAACGAGCGAGGACGGATCAATGCCTCCAAGTGGACCGAGCGGCTCGACCGCCTCCGACAGCGCCAATCCAACAATGCCTTCGCCATCGGACGGGCGGTGCGTGCCGCTCTGCCACAGCGTCCTGGCATCGAGCGCGCCGCGCCATGGCAGTTCCGCGATGCGGACAGCCCCCTGCCCATGCCAGACGGCCACGGTCAGCCGCCCCCGGTCCGACTGCCACGTCATGCCCACGTGGCACTCGCCGCCGCTGCTGTCGACGCCGCAGGCCAGATCGGCGCGCATGCCTTGCGCTTCCACAGTTACGATCTGATCATTCAAGGAAAGGCACAGCCCCGGTGCCCGCGCCAGAACAAGAGGGGCCCGCCCGGTCCGTCCCGGGGCCATCTCGAACAGCAGTGTCCCGACAGAAAGTCGGTCGGCCCCATCGGTCCAAAGCCGCGCGCTCGCGTCGTCAAAGCCGCGCCAATGCCCTTGCCGCGGATCTGGCACGCCTGCACCAGAACGCTGCACAGCACCGCCCGCGCCCTGCACCACCGGGCGTCTACAATTACGATAAGCCGTTTCGGCCACTCTGCTCGTCCCCTGCCTCAGAGGTATTATTGGTCTTACCATAACACCGCCCGCGCGCGCGGGGAGCCCTATTGATAGAGGCGAATCGGCGCAGAGCCAGATGTCGCCCTGAAGACACAGGCACTGATTGCAGTGGCTCGGCCAAAAGGTTAGCCAAAAGTCGCAAAGGAGCCCCGATGACCCACGCCCCCACAGACCCCGTTGCCCTGACCCGCGACCTGATCCGCTGCCCAAGCGTCACCCCCGAAGAGGGCGGCGCGCTCCAACTTCTGGAGGCGGTGCTGTCGGAGGCCGGTTTCACCTGCACCCGCGTGGACCGCAATGGAACCCCCAACCTCTTTGCCCGCTTCGGAGAGAAAGGCGCGCCGCGCACTTTGGGCTTCAACGGACACACCGATGTGGTCCCGGTCGGCGACGAAGCCGCGTGGAGCGTCGATCCCTTTGGCGCAGAAGAGCGCGACGGCAAGCTCTGGGGCCGGGGCGCGGTGGACATGAAATCCGGCGTGGCCGCATTTGTTGCCGCAGCGGTGGACTACGCCCGCGCAGCCCCGCAGGACGCGGCCCTGATCCTGACGATCACCGGCGACGAAGAGGGCGGTGCGGCAGATGGCACGGTCGCCTTGCTCGACTGGATGCAGGCCAATGGCGAGGCGATGACCGACTGCCTTGTCGGGGAGCCCACCTGCCCCACCACCTTCGGAGAGATGATGAAGATCGGGCGGCGCGGATCGCTCAACTGCTGGATCACCGCGACCGGGCAGCAGGGCCACGCCGCCTACCCGCACCGCGCCCGCAACCCGCTTCCGCCGCTGCTGCGGCTGCTGGACCGGCTCGCCCATGCCGAGCTGGATCAGGGCACGGAGCATTTCGATCCGTCCACTCTGGCGGTCGTCTCGGTGGATGTCGGCAATGCCGCCACGAATGTGATCCCCGCAGAGGCGCGCGGGCTGCTCAACATCCGATTCAACGACGCCCATACCGGCGCGGCGCTGACGGAGTGGCTGCACGAAGAGGCCGCGAAGGCCTTTGACGGCTCCGGCGTGGAAGTGGCGCTGAACATCAAGGTGTCGGGAGAAAGCTTCCTGACGCAGCCCAAGCTGAACGGGCTTTCGGACCTGATCACCCTCGCGGTGAAAGCCGAAACCGGGCTGGAGCCGAAGCTGTCCACCTCGGGCGGCACGTCCGACGCGCGTTTCATGAAGGATCACTGCCCGGTGGTGGAGTTCGGCTTGGTCGGCCAGACCATGCATGCGGTGGACGAGCGGGTTGAGATTGCCCAGATTGACGCGCTCAAACGGGTCTATGCCCGCGTGATCGAGAGCTACTTCGCATGACGCGGATCGCGGTCACAGACGATATCGCCACCTGCCAGGCCCTGCGGCGCGCCGTGTTCATGGACGAACAGGGCGTGTCCGAGGCCGACGAGTTCGATGGGCTGGATGATCGCGCGACGCATCTTCTGGCTCTGGTCGATGGCCGCCCGGTAGGCACGGCCCGGCTGTTCGTGGATGGGGAGACAGGCAAGATCGGGCGGGTCTGCGTGCTGGCCGAGGCCCGCGGCACGGGGCTTGGCGCGGCCCTGATCAAAGCGTCGCTTGACCATTTTCGCACGCTCCCCGGCGTGCATCGGGCAACGCTGGGCGCGCAGACCCACGCGCTTTCGTTCTACGAAAAGCTCGGCTTTGCCGCCCATGGGCCAGAGTTTGACGACGCCGGGATCCCTCACCGGCAGATGAGCCGCGATTTGTGAGCCCCCGCCACTGGGGCTCTGCCCCAGACCCCGAGGTATTTGGACAAATAAGAAGATCGGGAGCAGCATCATTTGCCCCATGACGGGCGGCGGCGGGCATGCTACCGCTCGGCTATGGCACAGCTTCCTTCCAAGCGGGCGATCCTCGACTGGATTGCCGAGAACCCGACCCTCACTGCGAAACGCGATATAGCCAAGGCCTTTGGGCTCAAGGGCGCCGAGCGGATTGGCCTCAAACGGCTCCTGCGGGAGCTGGAAGAAGAAGGCCATCTGGAGAAGCGCAAAAAGACCTATCGCGATCCCGACAAGCTGCCGCCGGTCAGTGTGCTGCAAGTACTGGCGCCCGATGCGGACGGCGATCTGCATGCGCGGCCGCTGGAATGGCATGGCGAAGGCCCGGAGCCCGGCATCCTGCTGGTCCTGCGTGAGAGCGACCCGGCGCTTGGCGAAGGGGACCGTATCCTGGCGCGGCTGAGCGAAGAGAAGGCCGACGATCACGCCTATTCGGCGCGGCTGATCCGCAAGATCGGGACGACTCAGCGTCGCATTCTGGGGATTTTCCGCAAAGGCACCGAAGGCGGGCGGATCGTGCCCATCGACAAAGGCGCCGACAAGGAATGGGCCGTGGCGCCCGGCGCCACCCATGGCGCGCGCGATGGGGAACTGGTGGAGGCCGAACAGGCCGGGCCGCGCAGCCGGATGGGCCTGCCCAAGGCGCGGATCGTCTCCCGGCTGGGTGATCCGTCGGGGCCTCGCGCGGTCAGCCTGATCGCCATTCACCAGCACGGCATTCCTGACGCCTTCCCTGACAAGGTTCTGGCGGAAGCCGACCAGATGAAACCCGCCGGTCTGGCGGGGCGCGAGGATCTGCGCGATCTGCCTTTCGTCACCATCGATCCGTCCGATGCGCGCGATCACGACGATGCGTGCTTTGCTGAGGCCGACCCCAAGGTCGAAGGCGGGCACATCCTGTGGGTCGCGATTGCAGATGTCGCCCACTACGTGACGCCCGGAATCGAGCTCGACAGCGAAGCCCGCAAGCGGGGCAATTCGACCTATTTCCCCGACCGTGTGGTGCCAATGCTGCCCGACCGGCTGTCGGGCGATCTGTGCTCGCTCCACGAAGGGGTGCCGCGCGCGGTGATCGCGGTGAAGATGCACGTTGCCCCCGATGGGACCAAGACGAAGCACAGCTTCCACCGCGCTATGATCCGCTCGCGCGCCTCGCTGTCCTATGAAGATGCACAGGGTGCGATGGACGGCGCCCCCAACGATCGCACCCGCCCACTGCTGGACGACGTGATCCGCCCACTGGAGGCCTGCTATCGCAGTCTTCATGCCGCGCGGGAGCGGCGCCAGCCGCTCGATCTGGACCTGCCGGAGCGGCAGATCGTTCTGGATGACGACGGCAGCGTCGCCTCCGTCGCCTTCAAGGAGCGGCTCGACGCGCACCGTCTGATCGAAGAATTCATGGTGCTGGCCAATGTCGCCGCCGCCGAGACGCTGATCCAGAAACGCACGCCGCTGCTGTTTCGCGTCCACGAAGAGCCCAGCCCCGAGAAGCTCGACGCGCTGCGCGAAACGGCTCAGGCCAGCGGGCTCACGCTGGCCAAAGGACAGGTGCTGCGCACCGCCCATCTGAACCGTCTTCTGGAGCAGGCCGAAGGCACGGAGATGGCGGAGCTGATCAACCTCTCCACCCTGCGCTCGATGACCCAGGCCTATTACCACCACGAGAACTTCGGCCATTTCGGGCTGGCCCTGCCGTCCTACGCGCATTTCACATCGCCCATCCGGCGCTATGCGGATCTGCTGGTCCACCGCGCGCTGATCGCGGCCCACAGCTGGGGCAAGGACGGGCTCTCGCCCTCCGATCTGGACCGGTTGCAGCCGACGGCGGAGCATATCTCCATGACCGAGCGCCGCTCCATGGAGGCGGAGCGCGACACGACTGACCGCTACCTGGCCGCGTTCCTGTCCGACCGGATCGGAGCCGAGCTGGACGGCCGCGTGGCCGGGATCGCCCGCTTTGGCCTGTTCGTGAAACTGGATGAAACCGGCGCCGATGTCCTGATCCCGCTGCGCACGATGGGCGAGTATTTCCACCACGACCGCGATGCGAACACACTGATGGGCGCCGATACCGGGCGGATCATCGGCCTTGGCATGCGCGCCCGTGTGAAGCTGAGCGAAACCGATCCGGTGACCGGCGGGATGCTGGCAGAGCTGCTGGAGCTGGACGGCAAAGACATGCCCGCCGGAGGCCGCCCCCGCCACGGCGGCAACCGCGGACGCGGCGGGCCAAAAGGGCGCGGCGGCCCGCCCAAAAGGAAGGCCGGAGCCGCGAAAAAACGGGCGCAGGCCAAGACCCGCAAGGTGGAGCGCAAACGCAAAAGTCGATGAGCGCCCCGCCCCGCGCGATTTTTCGCTTAACGGCGGGCACGAGGCATCCGGCGCCCCTATATTGGGTTCATGAGATGCCGTCTTGCCCTGCCCCTCCTGTTGCCACTGGCCCTTACCGGCCTGGATGGATCGGTGTCGGCCATGCCGCAGGACGCGGCTCCTCGCCCCGTGGCGCGCCCTGATGGATCGCAATCTCTCTTGCGCCCGGTGCCGCGCCCGGCCACTTTGCCCGCCATGACCGAACCAACCGACCAAGACCGCGCCCTTGCCCGCTGGATCCGCGATTTTGCACCGCGCGCTCAGGGCATCTCTGGCGCAACGCTGGAAGCGGCCTTCAAGGACGTGCGCTACCGTCCGGACGTGATCGAAAAAGACCGGAACCAGACGGAGTTCACCCTCGCCATCTGGGACTATCTCGACCGCGTCGCCTCCAGCAGCCGGATCGAAAACGGACAGAACGCGCTGCGGGAGCACGCCGCCCTGTTCGACCAGCTCGAAGCCCGCTTCGACGTCGAAAAGGAGGTCATCGCCGCCGTCTGGGGGATGGAGAGCGCCTACGGCACCGTGCGCGGCGACATCCCGGTGATCGACGCGCTTGCCACGCTGGCCCAGGACGGGCGCCGGGGTGCTTTCTTCGAAAAGCAGCTGATTGCCGCACTTAGCATCCTGCAATCGGGCGATGTGACACCCGATCGCATGACCGGCTCCTGGGCCGGGGCGATGGGGCACACGCAGTTCATCCCCACCAGCTATCTGGCCTATGCGGTCGATGCGAATGGCGATGGGCGCCGCGACATCTGGTCGGACGATCCGACCGATGCGCTTGCCTCCACCTCCGCCTATCTTGCCCGCGCCGGCTGGGTCCACGGGATGCCCTGGGGGGTCGAAGTCACGCTGCCAGACGGGTTCGACCACGCGCTTGCCAACAGTGGAGCCCAAAAGATGCCGTCGGACTGGGCCCGGCTCGGGATCACCCGCGCGGATGGAGCGCCGATGCGCGATCACGGCAGCGCGCGGCTCTGGCTCCCGGCGGGCGCTGATGGCCCGGCCTTCCTGACGTTCAAGAACTTCGCGGTGATCGCACGCTATAATGCTGCCGATGCCTATGTGCTTGGCGTCGGGCACCTCTCCGACCGGCTCGCAGGCGCCCCTGCCCTGCACACCCCCTGGCCCCGCGACCAACGCGCGCTCAGCGCTGCGGAGCGGCGGGAGCTGCAACAGCGCCTCACCGCCGCAGGCTTCTCCACCAAGGGCACCGATGGCATCATCGGCCCCAATTCGGTCCGCGCCATCCGCGCCTACCAGCAGGCCAATGGGCTCACCACCGACGGTCACCCGTCAAGCGCTCTGCTCGATCACC